>Ga0265293_10000993_pt1 | contig 64475 bp, 39 predicted proteins | sample Munlanlewell138R_FD_192505 | JGI IMG/M metagenome (GOLD analysis project Ga0265293, IMG submission 192505) | Leachate microbial communities from a municipal landfill in Southern Ontario, Canada - Leachate well 138R | ecosystem: Engineered > Solid waste > Landfill > Unclassified | place: Canada... | reverse complement strand
CCTCCACGCAAATACAAAAATGCGTAAATCTAAGTAAGCTTGCTACGGTTGTATGGAGTTGAAATCAAGGGTTTTCTGAAGGTTAATGGAATGAACTTAGTTTTATAATATTTTTATTGACCTCCATACAACCTAAAAACAGCCCTCGACATAATCGTGGGCTGCCTTACAAGATTTACAAGCATTTTTGTCTTTTCAGGCAGGCGCTGCTCTTCATTCATGCGGGCTCACGCACCTAGCCCGGAGGAAATATGAAGTTTTATCGGGCTGCACTAGCCGTAAGTCCTTCATATTCCTCAATGCTGTATTTGAAAACACAGAAAAACCTTAAACCCCTACCGGATCAGGCGGGGAGGTCTTTTGTTCATCCCATTGATCTTTGGTACTTTCCATCAATGGAAAGTACATAAAACTCTAAATAATATTACGTTTTCTTTTCATCCTTTTTCTTGATAAAAAGGATCAAAAATCAAGCATGAATGAATTGGCCACCACGCAAATACAAAAATGCGTAAATCTAAGTAAGCTTGCTACGGTTGTATGGAGTTGAAATCAAGGGTTTTCTGAAGGTTAATGGAATGAACTTGGTTTTATATTGTTTCACAGTCCTCCATACAACCTAAAAACAGCCCTCGACATAATCGTGGGCTGCCTTACAAGATTTACAAGCATTTTTGTCTTTTCAGGCAGGCGCTGCTCCCCATTCATGCGGGCTCACGCACCCAACCCGAAGAAAACATGAAATGTACACTATCAGTAAATCCTTCATAGTTCTCAATGCTTTATTTGAAAACACGGAAAATCATTAAACCCCTACCGGATCGGGCGGGGAGGTCTATTGTTCATCCCATTTGTCTTTGGTACTTACCATCAAGGTAAAGTACATAAAACTCTAAATCATCTTATATTTTCAGTGCTTCTAGCAGTTCAAAAGCACTGAAAGACCTTGCGTGAACATGGAAATGAGTTGATAGAAATTATAAACCACTACGTAAGAAAAATACTTTCGAAGAAACTGATGGAAAAATCTCCTACGTTCTTCAAAAGGATTCTACACCCTCTGCTTAGGCGAGAAAAATAGAAAGATAGCCGTTTTTGACGGGGACTCATCCATGATTTAATACCCTTCTCATCAACAGGTGCATCACAGATACTCTACAAAACAAGCCGGCTCCATATATGGGCCGGCTTGTTTTGAAATGGCTATTATCGTTTAGATAAATCCTTCTTTTTTCAGCCATTCACGTGGTTCGGCTGCTGTTTTTTCCACATCGGCAACCGTTTTAGGGATGGGTTTGCCTAAGACACGGTATCCTGAATCGGTAACCAATACATCATCTTCTATTCGGATCCCACCGAAGTCTTTATAGGTCTCTACCTTGTCGTAATTCACAAAGTTGGTGAATTTGCCTTCGCTTCTGAACTGGTCTATCAGTGCCGGAATAAAATAAATACCCGGTTCGTTGGTCAGCACAAAGCCCGGTTTTAGTTTTTTTCCAAGTCTGAGGTATTCGTTTCCAAACTCGGTAGCTCGTTTGGTATGCTCGTCGTATCCCACATAATCTTCACCTAAGCCTTCCATATCGTGTACGTCCATGCCCATCATATGTCCTAATCCATGAGGCATAAACAAGGTATGTGCGTTAGCAGCCAGGGCATCGTCAGTGTTTCCTTTCATCAACCCTATTTCTTTCAGGCCTTCGATTATGACCCGTGCTGCAAGCAGGTGCATCTCACGGTATTCGTACCCGGGTTTTATGGCAGCTATGCTGTCCATATTGGCTTTCAGTACTATTTCGTAAATCTCTTTTTGCCGTTGATTAAATTTGCCTCCAACCGGTGTAGTACGTGTGATATCGCTTGAATAAAGCGAAGGTAGCTCGGCGCCAGCATCCACGACCATCATGCGTCCTTCTTTTAAAGTTTGATGATGGCTATGGTTATGCAGGGTTTGCCCATCCATACTCAGGATGATGGGAAATGAGACCGGGCCACCTAAGGCTAAAGATATCCCTTCGATAGTGCCGGCTATCTCCTGCTCGATCATACCGGGTTTGGCCATTTTCATAGCGGTAGTATGCATCAGATAAGCAATGTCAACAGCTTTTTCTATTTCGGATATTTCCAGGCTATCCTTGATCTCTTTCAGTTTCACTACCGCTTTGATCAGTTCGATGCTTGAACCGGCTCTGACCTGATGTGCCGGAATGTCAAGCAGCATACCTAACTCTATCATCACTTTCCCGCGATAGGGCGGCAGAAAATGGATCGTCCTCCCTTGGGCTATCGTTTTTTTGATCTTTTTTTCCAATTCTGCATAAGGCAAGCTGGTTTCAACACCAATTTGAGCTGCCTGATCAGCTATAGAGGACTGGGTGCCCATCCAGATAATATCTTCCAGGGTTACGTCATCGCCAAAAAGGAGCTCTTCGCCTGTGTCAAAATCTATCCAACCGGCTAAGCCTGGCTGATGGATACCAAAAAAATAAGAGAAATGGCTGTCCTGACGATAAAAATAAGTATTGGCAGGATAGTTAAAACTGGCTTCGGGATTGGCTAAGAAAAGAGCTACCCCAGCTTTGACTTCTTTTTTAAGCCGGCTGCGGCGACCGGCATACACTTCTTTGTCGAACATGATTTTTTTAATTTATCGGTAATTTATTCAGAATTTATTTGTGTGTTCTATCATTGGCCTGATGCCATGAGAGTTTCAATTTCGTGTATTTCTATTGGTATTTCGGATGTCAGATCCACTGGGCCGCTTTCGGTGATCAGTATATCGTTTTCTAAGCGTATCCCAATTTTTTCGTCGCGTATATACAAACCCGGCTCGCAGCTTAATACCATGCCTGCCTGCAGAGGTGTGTATCTGGAGCCTACATCGTGTACATCGAGCCCGAGATGATGGGCTATGCCGTGCATCAGATAGTTGCGATACAAAGGCGCCTCCGGCGACTGCCTTTCTATGTCATCCTGAGTGAACAGTCCTAAGCCAATCATTTCCTGTTCCATCATCTCCCATACAGTCTGATTGATATAATCAATAGTATTACCAACAGTATAAAGAGGAATAGCAGCATTGAAAACCCGTAAGACTGCCTCATAGCATTGCTTCTGTCGCTCAGTGAACTTGCCATTGACCGGTATGGTTCTGCTAATATCAGCTGTATAATTGGCGTATTCGGCTCCAAAGTCTATCAACAACAGATCGCCCGATAGCATCTGCCGGTTGTTGGCATTATAGTGCAACACACATGCATTGATGCCGCTACCTATTATGGGGAAAAAGCCATGCCCGTTGGCTGCATTGGAGATAAAACTATGAGTGATCCCGGCTTCTACCTCGTACTCATACTGACCTGGCTTGATTGTTTTTAGTATTTTTTTGAATGCCTCACCGGTTATAGCTCCAGCTTTGGTGATCAGCTCGACTTCTATTGGTTGTTTGATTGTTCGCAGCTGCTCCAAATGGGGAGCGAGCCTCCTAAACTTATGTAAGGGATATTGGTTTTGCAGTTGTACGGCTAACTTATGATAGGCGCTTTCTACCGTAGGTTTAAATTTGATGTATTCGTTGCTGTTGAGGTATATGCGTTTTGCATAGTTCATGCATTCATGGAGTGTAGCTTCAAACTGGTCAGTAGTCATCACTTGAGTAATGCCTGATAGTTGGGTTGCTTCTTCGGCTGAGAGCATATGCCCTTCCCAGGTAGCTTTGACGATATCGTAGGCTTCGATAAACAGTATTTCTCTAAAAGCCGGATTAGGGCAGTCAGGATAAAGCAACAGCATGGCACCGGCCTGCCCTATCCCGGTTAAATAAAAAAAATCAGAATGCTGGCGGTAGGGATAGTATTGATCGCCATTACGTGGCATAGGCTCGGCGGCGGGTAAGACTGCCATTGAGTTGTCAGCTAAGAGAGCTGTCAGACGTTTGCGGTTCGTGCTAAAGAGTTCGTTGGGTATAGGTGTATAACGCATGCTGAAATAAAAAAAATCGTTTTATAAAATTTGTTAAAATAATTCTCTACATTTGTTGCTTTGCTTTTGCATACAAAAGTAGGTTTAAAATTTCAATCATTTACCGAACATTTTTATTCAAAATTATTACCAAATCCAATCACTATGAGCAAAACAATGATTTCTTACTCATCTATCACTAAGAAAATCATCATGGCACTGGCTGGTTTGTTTCTGGTCAGTTTTTTATTGGTACATCTGAGTATCAATATCTTAGTTCTATTTGATGATACTTTTGAGCTTTTCAATCAGGCAGGGCACTTCATGGTGACCAATCCAGTGATCCAAACCATTCAATGGGTATTATTTTTTGGATTTATTCTTCATATTATTTTGGGTGTCATCATTCAAATTCAAAACTGGTTGGCTCGTCCTAAACGGTATGACAAAAAATATCCATCAGAGATGTCGTTCTTCTCTAAGTATATGATACATACCGGTGCTATTGTTTTCATTTTTTTGATCATTCATTTTGCCAATTTTTTTATCAAGCTCAAGTTTGGCAATGTAGAATCCATCACCTATGAATCAGGCACATACGATAATATGGGTCAGATGGTGTATAATCTTTTCAAAGATGGCGCTTACGTGGTCTTTTATATTGTAGCCTTATTGTTGTTAGGCTTCCATTTGGATCATGGCATACAGTCGGCTTTTCAGTCATTAGGCTTGAATCATACGGTTTACACACCTGTTATCAAGCTTATCGGCAGGCTGTTAGCTATTTTCATCACCTTAGGATTCATTGCTATACCTTTAGTTATTTATTTCTTTAAATAAACCATTGATATGACAAAATTAGACGCAAAAATACCTCAAGGCCCTTTGGCCGAGAAATGGACTACCTACAAACAAGATCTCAGCCCTGTCAATCCGGCTAATAAGCGACGTCTTGAGATCATAGTAATTGGAACTGGTCTTGCCGGTGCATCGGCAGCTGCCAGCTTTGCCGAGTTAGGATTCAAGGTGAAGGCTTTTACTATATTAGACAGTCCGCGAAGAGCTCATAGTATTGCAGCTCAAGGCGGTATCAATGCTGCAAAGAATTATCCCAATGATGGCGACAGCATCTACAGGCTGTTTTATGATACTATCAAAGGAGGTGACTATCGTGCTCGGGAAGCCAATGTATATCGCTTGGCAGAGGTGAGCAACAATATCATTGACCAGTGTGTGGCGCAAGGTGTGCCTTTTGCCCGCGAATACGGCGGATTGTTAGACAACCGTTCGTTTGGAGGCGCTTTAGTATCACGTACATTTTATGCTCGTGGGCAGACAGGCCAGCAATTGCTGCTTGGTGCCTATAGCGCATTGAGCAAAGAAGTTGGAAAAGGAAATGTACAAATGTACAACCGTCGTGATATGATGGAGTTAGTCATCATCGACGGGCGTGCAAGAGGTGTCATCATGCGCAACCTTGTAACAGGTGAGTTAGAGCGCTATTCAGCTCATGCAGTCGTATTGGCTACAGGAGGCTATGGAAATGTGTTCTTCCTCTCTACCAATGCGATGGCCAGCAATGGAAGTGCGATATGGAAGGCATATAAGAAAGGAGCTTTCTTTGGCAACCCGGCTTTTACACAAATACATCCAACCTGTATCCCTGTCAAAGGCGACTATCAGTCGAAGCTGACCCTGATGAGCGAAAGCCTTCGCAATGATGGACGTATCTGGGTGCCCAAGCATAAAGAAGATGCCCAAAAGATAAGAGACGGACAGCTCAAGCCTACGGAGATACCTGAAGACCGTCGCGACTACTATTTGGAAAGGCGGTATCCTGCCTTTGGCAACTTAGTACCGCGTGACGTGGCATCCAGAGCTGCAAAAGAACGCTGCGATGCCGGCTTCGGTGTTGGAAGAACTGGATTAGCCGTTTATTTAGACTTCGCCGATGCCATCAACCGACTTGGAAAACAAGTCATAGAAGCACGATATGGCAATCTGTTCCAGATGTATGAGAAAATAGTGGACGAGAATCCTTACGAGACACCTATGATGATCTACCCTGCTGTACATTATACCATGGGTGGATTATGGGTGGACTATGAGCTGCAGACTACCATACCGGGACTTTTTGCTGCCGGTGAAGCCAACTTCTCCGATCATGGAGCCAACCGCTTAGGCGCTTCAGCCCTGATGCAGGGATTAGCTGATGGATATTTTATACTGCCTTATACTATTCAAAGCTATCTGAACGATCAGATACGTGTACCTTTCTTCAAGACAGACCTGCCCGAATTCGATCAGGCAGAAAATAGCACTAAGGCAACTATTGACCGATTGCTGTCGATCAAAGGTAAAAATACGGTGGACAGCTATCACCGCAAGCTCGGTTTAATCATGTGGGACCATGTAGGCATGGGACGCAATAAAGAAGGCCTGGAAAAAGCCATCCGGCTGATCAGAGAGTTGAGAGAAGATTTCTGGAATAATGTGAGAGTGCCGGGTAAGAACGAGATGGTCAATCCCGAGTTGGAGAAAGCACTTAGGGTAGCCGACTTCTTAGAGTTGGGTGAACTGATGGCAAAAGACGCACTGCAAAGAAAAGAGTCATGCGGAGGCCATTTCAGGGAAGAATACCAGACCGAAGAAGGGGAAGCCTTACGCGACGACGAAAACTTCAGCTTTGTGTCGGCATGGGAATATAAAGGTGCCGATCAGGAAGATGTGTTGCACAAAGAAATACTCGAACACGAGTTCCTACACGTTACACAACGCAGCTATAAATAGACTAACAAGTACATTTTTTTCACTACTAAACCTGAATAAGATGGATTTAACATTAAAAATATGGCGGCAAGCCTCCGCTAACGAAAAAGGACAATTTATCAATTATCCGGTAACAGATATATCTCCCGATGCCTCATTCCTTGAAATGCTTGATATCCTCAACGAGGAGTTAGTGCATAAGGATGAAGACCCGGTTGCTTTTGATCACGACTGCCGTGAAGGTATATGCGGCGCATGCAGCCTCTTCATCAATGGAAGGCCTCACGGGCCAGATAAAGGCATCACTACCTGCCAGATGCATATGCGGCATTTTAAAGACGGTGAGACTATAGTCATAGAACCTTGGCGAGCCAAGCCGTTCCCGGTGATCAAAGACCTGATGGTTGACCGCTCTGCTTTTGATGAGATCATACAAGCCGGCGGATTCATCTCGGTGAAGACAGGCGGGATACCTGATGCCAACGCCATACCTATTCCTAAACGAGTAGCAGACATAGCTATGGATGCGGCAGCATGTATTGGATGTGGAGCATGCGTGGCAGCATGTAAGAATGCCAGTGCCATGCTGTTTGTGGCAGCTAAGGTATCGCAGTTTGCACGACTGCCGCAAGGAAAAGTAGAAGCACGCGAAAGAGTACAAAATATGGTGGCAAAAATGGATGAGTTAGGATTTGGTAACTGTACCAATACCTATGCCTGTGAGGCAGAATGCCCTAAAGAAATATCCGTCAGCCATATCGCACGGATGAACAGCGAGTTCCTGATCTCTAAATTAGCCTCGCAGAAAAAATAGGTAACTACTTCATATCACACTCTTTACCAACGTTAAACCGCTAAACCTTAGTAAAGAATACCCTATTGTTTAGAGTATTCCAAAGGACACTGATCTGTACCAGCTAACCCTTGACAGTGCCCTGTCCTATTACAAAAGTGCTCCATGAGATATGGTGACAGATGGGGGTTATGCGGGTAAATCCAATTTAGAATATACACAGGGTATGGGTATAGCCAATGTGTTGTTTAACACGATTGTTGGTAGTTTAAAAAATACAATCAGCAGCTTACACATGGAGATAGGGCTAGGGAAGTGGCATAGTGGTATGGAGGCTGTTATCTCAAATCTAAAGCAGGATTTTGGACTAAGGTGCTGCGAATGGAAAGGATGGAAGCATATTCAGGCAAAAGCACTCTGGAGTAGTATTGCATATAACCACAGAGTGCGTACAAAGATGACCTTAGAAAGAATTTTAGCTTAAAAACACTCATATATGTATTCTAATGTGTCTCAATGGGATAGGTGTATCCAACCTATACTAACACAATGAATGAAAGCTGAAATTATCAAATAAAAGACATTTTTATCCAATATTACAGGTTAAATCACATACCTTAGCCGTGCTTATGTCTGTGAATGTTGTGTTGATGGCAGACTAATGAAAAATTGAAAACATTTATGGGCAGACACTTGTTAGTAAGTATTAAAAAACAATAATTATGTACAAGAGAAGAACAGGTATAGTAGGAAAGCCTCCTTGAATCCTTTTAATGTAAAGTGTATGGAAGGCTAGTGTTTGACCTCACATCTCATAAGAAATCCCTCTTTTTCTATAGTCTTATTGGAAAAATGAGGAAAATTTTGTTGATGTATCTCTTACAGCTGACATTAGGTCAACATGATACAAATAAAAATATGATTTTTCTGACGAAAAGTTGAATATTTCAGAAGGATCAACCAATTATATGTAACCCAAATAAATGATTATGAGAAAAAAAAATACTTTTTTATGCTGGTTTTTCAGCCTGACAGCTATAGCGTTGTTGCTGTTAGGTAACAGTTTTGTCGCTTTAGCTCAGAACGAAGCTAAAAAGGATGAGATTCGTAGATTGAAAATAGCTGAGATGGAAAGAATGATGGCTGATCAGCAAATTGTTCACCAGCCGGATAACATCATCCCACTAGCAGACGCATACTGTACGGCCACAACAAATTCTGGTACTTTTGAATATATTGCAAGAGTTCAGTTTGGGGATATAGATAATACTACCGGTTGGCAAGGTGGTGTAGGCGACTATACCGACCAGGTGAATACAATGGCAGCCGGTGGCAGTGAAACTATCATAGTGACAAATAGTTTTAATCCGGATGAAGATGATTTAGTTACTGTTTGGATTGACTGGAACCAGGATTTCGAGTTTGGTGTTGGAACCGATGAAGAATTTATATTGGATATGGATGATCCAGACGGAGAATCTTTTTCCGGTACTATCACTGTTCCTGCCTGGGTTCCTGAGGGTGACTACCGCATGCGTATCCGTATGGTCGATGGATGGGGTGCTATTCCAACACCATGTGGCAATTTTGCTTTTGGGGAAGTAGAAGATTATACGGTTATGGTTACCGGCGGTACAGGGGTAGTATTTCCCAAACCCCGTAACTTTACTGTTACTCCTAATGGATTGACAGCTTTGCTGGAGTGGGATGCTCCTCTTTTGAACGTGGACGTATTATACGACAACGGCCCCTTTATTAATGGACCCGGACAGGGTGCCGGTGGAGCTGACATCAGTTATCTGGATTCAGGATTGAAAACCTATGGTGCAAATATCAATAAAACCGAAGGCTACCGCCTGGCAGATGACTTTGTGGTTACCGAGAACTGGGACATAGAACGCTTTACTTTTTATGGTTATCAAACCGGAAGCCCTACTACCAGTACGATTACCGGTGCGTTCCTACAGATTTGGAACGGCGTTCCAGGTGAGGGCGGACAGATAATCTATGGAGATATGGTCAGCAATGTGATGATTTCTACCGAATGGACAGGCATCTATCGGGTTGATGGTCCAGATTTGACAAATACCGATCGTCCTATCATGGCTGTTACAGCCGGAACTCCAGGACTAAGTCTCCTGCCGGGTACTTATTGGGTTGATTTCTCAGTGATCGGTAGTATAGATAGTGGTCCTTGGGGTATCCCAATCACTATCACGGGAGAAACTACTACAGGTAATGCTAAACAATTCGCCCAAACAGTCTGGCAAAACTGGTTGGATTATGGTACCTCAACACAACAAGGAGTACCTTTTGTAGTTGAAGGTTCCAGCGATGGCCTAGTGAACGGGCCTCTCCTAGGATACAATATCTTCCGCGATGGCCAGCAGATTGCTACTTTAGGTACTGATGCAATCAGCTATTTGGATAACCTATTAGAAGATGGAGTCTATGAGTATCAGATCACAGCTGTGTATGGAGATCCTTATCCCGGAGAATCTGCACCGGTAAGTGCAAGTGCTATTATCGTTGCTCCATCGGCCATACCCTTTGTGGAAGATTTTGAAGGAAATGTCTTTCCTCCTTTATACTGGCAACGTTATGACATAGATAGCGGAGGCTCGCAATGGACTTCTGGTACTCGAAATCATACACCGGGCGGTTCAAAATCGGCTTATCACAGGTATGCCATTGGTAATCAGGATGGTTGGTTAGTAACACGCCCCATTCAATTGCCAGCCCACAGTGCTACTTTAACATTCTGGTCATATAATCTGGATCCAGAGGACTATGTAAATAATTCGGTTTGGGTTTCAACAGGTTCTGGTAATCCGGCTGATAATGACTTTCAGCAAATATGGTCACCAATGTCTGTAACTGAATTATGGGTTGAAACAGAGGTATCATTGAGTCAGTTTGCCGGGGAAACCGTGTATATAGCTTTTCGATATTCTGGTAATTTTGCTCACTCATGGTATGTAGATGATGTTTCTATAGAAGAGGATCCTGCCTGTCCAAAACCTGGCAATCTAATCATTTCCGATATCACTTCAACCTCAGCCAAAGTTTCCTGGACTGCCAGAGGCGCAGAATCTAACTGGAATCTGAAGTATGGTTCACCGGGCTTTGACCCTGAATCAGCTGGAACTCTTATTTCCAATATCAACATAACAAGCCATACTATTACCGGATTGAACTCAAGTACTTCGTATGAGGTATATGTCCAAGCCAATTGTGGAGGTGGAGAGTATAGTCTATGGGTAGGACCTGGTATATTTGCCACTGAATGTGGGGGTGCTGTCACTAATTTTCCATGGAGTGAAAGCTTTGACGCAGCTGTTATCCCGGCATGCTGGAAAAACGAATATGTGAGCGGTACATATACCTGGACTTTTGTTACTCAAAACGGATCTGGCAATATCAAACCAAGAACCGGATCCCATATGGCCGAATTTCGCAATACTTCCTCAGATAGCAAGACCAAGTTGGTCACCCCTATGCTGGACTTGACTAATGTACCTTACCCTGAATTGACATTCTATTTTGCCAATCAAAATTGGATCGGAGACATAGATGAATTACGCGTGTTTTATAAAACAAGCCCCAATGATGCCTGGGTACAAATAGGGGATGATTACACAGATGAACATACTTCATGGACCGAAGTATCATTACAACTTCCCAATCCTACGGCAACATATTTTATTGCTTTTGAAGCAACATCTAATTGGGCACGGGGGATGAATATAGATGATGTACTGGTTCAGTCGAATAAGACTTGTCTGGAGCCGGATGGCCTATCTATTTCCCAAATCACTCAAACCTCAGCCAAAGCTTCCTGGATTCCGGCAGGTAATGAATCTATATGGAACCTGAAGTACGGCTCTCCAGGTTTTGATCCCGATTCTGAAGGAATAGCTATTATGGGTATAACAAACAACAGCTATACCATTACCGGTTTAGCTTTAGGCACTTCATATGAGCTATACGTCCAGGCCGATTGTGGTGATGAAGAATATAGTGATTGGAGTGAATCAATAGTATTTACAACTAAATGTGAAGCGACCGAGATCCCATATTTAGAATATTTTGACGAAAACTATGTAGAATGTTGGTCACAGGAATATGAAGGCGGAATCACTAGCAATAGATGGGATCTGAGCAATACCATTCAGGCCGGAGGATCACCCAATGAAATGAAGGCTGAAGGGACGAACGGTACAGGTATCTCAAGATTAATCAGTCCTGCATTCAATACAGCTGGATATGACAAGATTACACTTTCGTTTAAACATTATTTAAAAGTTAATGGTGCCGGTCTTACCTATAAGATTCAGACAAGTAGCGATGGAATCAACTGGACAGATGAAACCTGGGTTTATGAATCAGGTAATGGAAACAGAGGACCGGAGAATGTATATAGAAATCTGATATATAATCTGGGAGATATTACTTATATAGCCTGGGTATTGGACGGAAATCATAATCAGTTAGATAATTGGTATATAGACGAGGTCATTGTGACAGAAGCGCTGACGGTTACTCCAATCGTTCAAAACCTGAGCTGCTACAATATCAACGATGGTTCTGTTGAATTAGATATAAAAGGAGGTTTACCACCCTTTACTATTTATTGGGAAGGACCGGACGAGTTCACCTCCATCGAACAAAATATCTACGGGCTGGCAGCCGGTATGTATTTTTATAGCGTAACCGATATCAACAGTTCCAACTATTCTGAATTCGTTGAGGTTACCCAACCGGATAGGATCCCTGCTCCTACTGTGGAAGATCTTACAGTAACCTATGACGGTCTGGTACATACAATAGAAGCCGTAGCTCCGGCCAATACAGAACTGGTTTGGTATGACGAAAATGGTGATGAGACTATTGCTCTTTCCGCTAACCAGGCAGGTATCTATACAGCCTGGGTTGCAGCACGAGAGATACCCGATCAAGTACCCGAACCGGTACAAGGCTGCGAAAGCGTTCGCATCGAAGTAAGCTTAACCATTGAACCTAAAGGATTAACCATCACTGCTGATGATAAAGAACGGTGTCAGTTTGAACCTAATCCTGAGTTGACGATTACCTACGATGGATTTGTGGATGGTGAAGGCGAAGAGTTTCTGGATGAACTACCTCAAATCAACACCACAGCTACCGAAAACAGCGACCCAGATAACTATCCTATCACAGTAAGCGGTGCTTTGAGCACCAATTACGATATCACTTATGTGGAAGGTACCTTAACCGTAGTCAGAGCACCTAACGTAGATGCAGGTCCTGATGGTGCTGTATGCGTTTCGGCAAGCTTCCCCATTGTAGCTGCAACAGCCAGTAACTATACCGATTTATTATGGACTACCAGCGGAAATGGTACGTTCAGCGATGCTACCGTTGTCAACCCTATCTACACTCCCGGAAGTGTGGATATCGCCAATGGCAGCGTCATACTGATCTTAACAGCTGATGCTGGTAGCAGCTGTAGTCAGACTTCTGAGATGGTACTAACCCTGCAGAATGTCCTGACCGTTAGTGTGGCTGTCATCCAACTGACTGATATCATCTGTACATTCACCGAAGCTCAGTTTCAGGCATTAGCTGTCAATGGAGGTCTGATCCCCTCCTATCAGTGGCAGCTTAATGGAGTGGATGTAGGAGATGATAGCGATCTCTTTGCCTACCTACCTACCGATGGCGATGTGCTGAGCGTTACTCTGACCTCTAGCATAGGTTGTGCATTGAACAACCCGGTTGACTCTGAACCTTTCGTGGTCAGTGTCACCCCTGAACAAACTGCTGAAGTAAGTATTACTACAGAATCAACCAACGTATGTGATAATACTATGGTTACCTTTACCGCTATACCGGTGAATGGTGGCAGCAGCCCAAGCTATCAGTGGTATGTCAATCAGCAAGCCGTTGGAACCGATGCAGCCGAGTTTAGCTATGAACCACTTGATGGGGATGAGATATATGTGGAGATGACATCCGACCATCCCTGTGCAGTCGTAGCAGATGCCGTTTCCAATACCATTATTATGGAAGTAACACCACCTCTTCTAATGTTGATTGCCAATCCTGCTCATGGAGGTACCGTAAGTGGAGGGGATAACTATGCCATTGGCAGTACAGTAACCGTTGTGGCTACACCAGCTCCCGGTTGGGAGTTCCTCAACTGGAGAGATATGAATGGGGATGTGATTTCTACCGACGCCGAATTCGACTATACCATCACCAAGTGCTACGATGAGCTGATAGCTGTATTCAACTATACTGTTAAGATAGCTGGTCAGCTCAAATACTTCAACGATAATGAGACCCTGATACCATCACCTAATAATTATGGAGTATTTTATGTACAGCTCTTTGAAGGTGAGACAGCTATAGGCGGACGTCAATTAGTTAGCTTTAATCCCGAGTTCAGACTGAACAGCTATTACGAATTTGTAGGTGTGGAATCAGGTAAAGACTATACCCTTCGTATCTGGGAACAGTCAATCCGAGATAGACTGGATATGGTTTGGACATGGAATAACTGGGGTGGAGCCTCTTCCATAGATGCGTTGATCATTGCCATGATGAGTGTGAACCACGCCAGCCTGACTATGCTCCCATGGATTGCACCGGTTACTGCCACAGAATATACTCCATATTTTGCACAGGTAGCGGATGTGAACAACAACAATGCTATCACCAGTGCCGATGCCCTGCTGCTGCAATATGCCGTGACCGGTAATCCAGAATATAGGCCTCTGCCGGATGGATCCCACTACTTCAATCTGGCTACCACTTATCAGGCTAACCACGGCGACAAGGTCTATCCCAATGCGCCTGAACTTGTGTTTACACCCGTTGGAGAGTATGCTGCTTCCATGCCTGCCTCAGAAATTTATTATGAGGTAGTGCTTGAAGACCTCAAAGACGGACTCAATGTGTACAACATCTATTTTGTAGCTACAGGAGACGTGAATGCGAACTATATACCCGGCTCTGACGCCAAAGCTTCGCAGATGTTAGCCTATGAAGGCACGATACAGCTCAACGAAGATCAGATAGTGCGTATTCCGGTACGCGTGGATCAGGAGGTGCAATTAGGGGCTACAACCCTGGCCTTCGCCTATGATCCACAAATCCTTGAGATCGTAAACGTAGAAGACTATCCGCTCCATTATATTGATCAGGAAAATGGTATAGTACGTATTTCCTGGTTCGACATGAATGGAAGGTCGTTGTCCCAAGGACAGGCTATAGTCTATCTTCATGCAAAAATCAAATCGACTTTACACTTAGGCGATACCTATCTGGAACTGCTTGCCGAGACCGAGTTTGCCGATACAAACGCAAACAAAATTTCGGTTGACCTGAACGTACCTTATATAGAAACAAGTGAATCATCTTTGGATGGACTGTCGCTGACCCATGCCTGCTATCCCAATCCGTTTAATGATCTGACGGAAATACAGTATGTACTTCCTGAATCGGGTCTGGTGAAAGTGGTGGTGTATAACCACTTCGGACAGGAAATATTAGTACTCACCGATGCACAGCAGACTGCCGGAGCTCACACCCTACAGCTGAGAAGCAGCGAACTGCGCGACGCAGGCCAGTATTTCTATAGAATCATATTGGAAGGAAGCCAGAAAACCTGGCTGTCGAGAGGTAGCGTGATTTATGTAAAATAGTTTCCATGACCTTTTTTTGAGGATGCCAAAAATCCTTCCGTAAATTATTATGGAAGGATTTTTTTATAGGAACATCGAATAGAACTATCAGAAAGAACACCTAAAGCATTGGTTGAAATACCCAAATAATAATACTATTTTCCATAAATTAATCCTCAAAACTAGTATAAATTAGCTGCTATAACGTTGACAAACAGCTAAATAATATCTTAACCACGGAAGCTTGTGTAAATCAGGTTTAAAAAGAGGGCATACGGCCGGTAATTGCATCTAAGTTTGGATCAATTTTGTCAGCAGTATTCCAACTTGTGAGTCTATTTTTTTATTTTTTTATTTTTTTTTGTAAAAACTTGTTACATTTGCTGTAACCATTGAGTTTCAAATTGTATCAGACAGATTGAGATTATGACTGATTTCGACCCTAAGACATAAAATTAAATAACCTGAAAATCAATAGAGTATTTATTAAAAAATGAATCTTATGTACAAAAATTTACATGTTTTTACTGAAAAGCCTCCTTGAATGTATTGAATGTGGACAAGTCTGAAGGCTGTTGTTTGACCTCACATCAAAAGGAAATCCACTTTTTTATCGTAACCAAGAAAAAAGATTTAGTGATTTTATTGATGTATCCTTTTACTGCTGACATTAGGTCAACATGATATAAATAAAAATATGATTTTCCTGACGAAAAGTTAACTATTTCAGAAGGATAAACTAATTGTACTTAACCAAAATAAATAATTATGAGAAAAAAAATTACTTTTTTAAACTGGCTTTTTAGCCTGACAGCTATAGTATTGTTGTTGTTAGGTAACAGTTTTGCCGCTTCAGCTCAGAACGAAGTTAAAAAGGATGAGATTCGTAAATTGAAAATAGCTGAGATGGAAAGAATGATGGCTGATCAGCAAATTGTTCAACAGCCGGATAACATCATCCCACTAGCGGATGCATACTGTACGGCCACAACATCTTCTGGCAGCTATGAATATATAACCAGGGTGCAGTTTGGAGATATTGACAACAGCACCGGATGGCAAGGGGGTGTAGGCGACTATACCGACCAGGTGAATACCATGTCAGCCGGTGACAGTGAAACGATCATAGTGACAAATAGCAATTCGCCGGATGATTTTGATTTAGTTACTGTCTGGATTGACTGGAATCAGGATTTTGAGTTTGGCGTAGGAACCGATGAAGAATATATATTAGATATGGATGACCCATGGGGAGAATCTTTCTCCGGTACTATCACAGTTCCTGCCTGGGTTCCCGACGGTGACTACCGTATGCGAGTCCGTATGGTCTATGGATATAGTTCTATTCCAGAACCATGTGGTAGCTCTTTTTATGGAGAAGTAGAAGATTATACGGTACGTATCGGAGCTCCTCCGACCTGTTTCAATCCTTCGGGTTTAACTATAACAAATATTACGCAAAACAGCGCTACGCTCAACTGGACTGCTTCAGCTAGCGATCCGGCTAATGGGTATGACTGGGAAGTGCGTACTACGGGTGATGCCGGTAGCGGAGCCAACGGTTTGGTAGCAAGCGGCAGCGTTGGAGTAGGACAAACTTCGGCAACTGCCAATGGCCTGCAAGCTTCTACCGAATATAAAGCCTATGTACGAGCCAATTGTGGAGGAGGAGATTATAGTTCATGGATAGGTCCTGGCACATTTACTACTGAATGTGGGGCTGTCACGAATTTTCCATGGAGTGAAGGCTTTAACGCAGCTGTCATCCCGGCATGCTGGAAAAACGAATATGTGAGTGGTTCATTTAACTGGGCTTTTGTTACTCAAAATGGATCTGGCAATATCAAGCCAAAAACTGGCTCCCATATGGCTGAATTTCGGAATACTTCCTCAGGTAGTAAAACCAAGTTAGTTACCCCTATGCTTGATCTGACGAATGTACCTAACCCTGAATTGACATTCTATTATGCAAATCAAAACTGGGCCGGAGATATAGATGAATTGCGAGTGTTTTATAAAACAAGCCCCAGCGATGCATGGGTACAAATAGGAGATAATTACACGAGTGAGCATATTGCATGGACCGAAGTATCATTACCACTTCCCAATCCGACAGCAACGTATTATATCGCTTTTGAAGCAACTTCTAATTGGGCACGAGGATTGAATTTAGATGATGTAACGGTTCAGTCGGGGCCCACTTGTCTAAAACCGGATGGCCTAACCATTTCCGAAATCACTCAAACTTCAGCTAAAGCTTCCTGGACTGCCGGAGGTGCCGAGTCTAAATGGAATTTAAAATATGGTTCTCCCGGCTTTGATCCGGAAACAGCAGGAACTCTTATTTCCGGTATAACAACACCTAGTCGTACTATTACTGGTCTGACCTCAAATACTTCGTATGATGTGTATGTTCAGGCAGATTGCGGCGGTGGTGATCTGAGCGCATGGTCAAGCCCGGCTACATTCACCACGGAATGTGGTGCAGCGGATATACCCTACGTACAGGACTTTGAATCGGTTACTCCTCCGGCTATCCCTGCTTGTACGAGAGTAGTTCAAGGAGGTAATGGAAACCTTTGGGTAACAGCTGTTAGTCCTGGATATGGGTTTACCTCCAAAGTGTTGCGGTATAATTATAACACCGCAAATCCTGCTAACACCTGGTTTTTCACTCAAGGTATTAATTTAACAGCTGGTACATCCTACCGTCTGTCCTATGACTATGGTAATAATAGTGCCTCGTTTACTGAGAAATTAAGGGTTGCTATGGGTACTGCTGCCACTATAGCCGCTATGACCACCGAGTTAGCCGATCATCCAGAAATTAAGCTGGCTGGCAAGAAAACCAATATTGTTGACTTTACACCCAACACAACCGGCGTATATTATATTGGTTTTCAGGCATATTCTGCCGCTAACGAATACTATTTATATGTGGATGATATTGTTGTCAAACTGTCTCCACCTCCTTGTTCCCCACCGGCAGCACAGCCAACAGCATTGGAACTTACCCCCGCTACCAATAGCGTAACCGGAAGCTTTACCGCTTCACCAGCAGCCTATGGTTACTTAGTGGCTCAAAGTACTTCAGCAACTCTTGGAGGGACACCAGTTAATATGACGAATTATTCGGTTGGCGATGCCATAGGTAATGGAACCGTGGTTGGTTTCGGCACACAGACTACCTTCAATGCTACGAGTTTAGATGGAGGCACTAAATACTACTACTATGTGTTTGCCTACAATGCTGGTGACGAATGTCAGGGACCGGTATATCGTACAGCTTCCCCATTGACGGGAAATACAACTACCTTACCAGATGCTCCGTCAAGCTTTACAGCTAATGCAACCAGCTCAACTCAGATCGCTTTTGCTGCTACTCCAAATGCCCAAGGAAATAATGTATTAGTAGCATGGAATACTACTAATACATTTGGAACACCTTCGGGTATATATACTCCGGGTAGCTCAATCGAAGGTGGTGGCACTGTTCACTATGTAGGTAGTACTACCGGATTGTATCCACAAAGCAATCTTAATCCCGGAACTACTTATTATTACCGGGCATGGTCGGTTACTACAGGACCAAGCTATTCAACTACCTATGTGAATGCATCGGCTACAACAAATTTTGGTGTACCGTTCTCGGAGAACTTCGATACCAGCCCAACCGGTGCTACACCGCCCAAAGGATGGACGAGCCATGCCTCGGCAGCAAGCCGCCCATGGACTATTGATCCACAGCTACCAAATAGTGCACCCAATGCTATCGTCGTCTTTTATTCTTCAATCAGCCCGAAGAATGAATATTTGGTTACACCCGGCCTGGAATTGACAGGACAGCAGCCTTACATCATTAAATTCTGGGTTCGTGCTCCCGGCTGGGCAGGTGATATGGAAAAAATGAGGTTCTTAGTAGCTCAATCACCTGAATTAGCTGCAATTAGCAACGGAACAGTGTTATGGGATAAGGCCGATATGGGTGTACCTGTATATACCGAGTTTAGAGTCGTATATACTCCTGCTACTACCGGAGTGTATTACTTTGGCTGGCATGCCTATAGTCCTGCCGATATTGACTTTATTGCTCTTGATGATATCAGCATAGTAGAGCAGCCGGCTTTTGAGATTATGCCTGAGTCACACGACTTCCGTGATATCTATGCCAATTTCCAATCGGTACCTAAAACCTTTACCTTGAGAAATAATCGGAGCACTAATATCACTATTTCGAGTGTTGCATTTGATGGTACCCATGCGGGCGATTTTCAACTGATTGATGCCAATACCTATCCTAAAACTTTGGCAGCTAATTCAGAGATGTCTGTACAAGTTGTGTTTGCTCCAGGTTCAACCGGAGTGAAAACAGCTGAACTGGTCGTTACCGATAATTTTGGAACCCATAGTGCACCTGTTACCGGTACCGGTTATGCCAATGGACCTTTGAATTTGACTGCCACCCCTGAAGATCCTTTCTCAGTCTTACTGGAATGGGATGAGCCTCTCCCCTACTACGAGATCAAATACGACAACGGCGTTGCCAACGCCTGGTATTGGGCAGCAGACCCAAGCAGTCTGAATCATATGTTCTATACTAAAGTGGTCATACCGACTAATGGTTCCTTGAATCATATTGGAATTTTTGCCAGAAACAACGGTCCTATTGCCTTTGAATCTATTCGACTTTGTGGGGAGAAAAATGGAATGCCCAATGTGAGCGAACCCGTTCATACCTTCCCTAATGTTCCCGTTAATTCTGCCACAGGAGAATGGCTGTTGCTAAGCTTCCCCAACTCCATACCCGTAACAGCAGGGCAGACCTATTACATTGTTACCCAATGGCCTGCTAATAGTTCGGTGGGACCATTTGTTGGAACAGATGATATCAGTCCATCCTACGATATGTGTGCCTATTCTACTAATGGAGGTTCGAGTTGGAATGGCATTGCTTATAACTTTATAATGCGTGCCTATATGTCCACGGCTAATGCTTCTATGGCTTCTCTTCCTCAACTGATTTCGGAACCCGGTGATGCAGCATTGCAAGATCTACCGATCAAGACTATTAGCAGACATAGTCATTCACCTATACAGACTACAGCGGCAGCAGAAGCTATAGCCGTTCCGGCTGTAAAAGCTGACGGACAATATCAGATGTTTGCATCCGATTACACATATACCGTCAAGCGTGGTACTGAGTTAGGAGCCTATACAGTGATTGCCGAAGGTATACAAGATAAAGAATACCTGGATGAAACCACCGAAGCTGCAACCATCTACTACTATCAGGTGGATGCTACTTCACCAGCAGGTACCGGCTCATCGGAAGAAGTAGGCGTAGTGACCAACTGTGCACCCTTTGATATACCCTATTCCGAACATTTTGACGAAGACTACCTGTTATGCTGGTCACAAACCTATGAAGGGGGAGTAACAAGCAATCGCTGGGATATTAGCAATAGTTCCAATGCCGGGGGCTCACCTTATGAATTAAGAGCTTCATGGGTTAATGCAACTGGTTTATCACGGTTGATAAGTCCGGCTTTCAATACGGCAGGCTTTGATCAACTTACGCTTTCATTCAGACATTATTTTAATGATTTTGGGGCTGGAATCATTTATAAGATCCAAACCAGTAGCGATGGGATAAACTGGACAGATGAGTCCTGGGTACACCAATCAGGTCAAGGCCATCAAGGACCGGAGAAAGTATATCTGAATATCACAAATAATCTGGGAGATATTACTTATGTAGCCTGGGTATTGGATGGCAATCACTATCAATTTAATTTCTGGTATATAGACGATGTCAGTCTTACTGCGGCTATGACAGTTACTCCTATAGTTCAAAACCTGAGCTGCTATAATGCAAACGATGGTTCAATTGAATTGGATATAGAAGGTGGTGTACCTCCCTTTACTATTTACTGGGAAGGACCGGATGATTTCACATCAACCGAACAAAATGTCTATGGCTTGGCTGCCGGCACCTATTTTTATAGTGTTACTGATGTGAACAGCTCCAACTATGCCGAGTTTGTAGAAGTTACCCAGCCCGACGAGATCCCTGCCCCTACGGTAGAAGATCTGACTGTTACCTATGATGGTCAGCTGCATACCATAGAAGCTGTAGCTCCGGCAAATACCGAGTTAGTATGGTACGATGAAGATGACCAGGAGACTACTGCTCCATCAGCCTCTCAGGCAGGCATTTATAAAGCCTGGGTTGCCTCCCGTGAGATACTCGATCCGGATCCTGAGCAGGGACAAGCCTGCGAAAGCGTCCGCATAGAGGTAACTCTTACTATAGAGCCAAAAGGTTTGACTATCACTGCCGACGATAAAGAACGTTGCCAGTTTGAACCTAATCCTGAACTGACTATCACCTACATCGGCTTTGTAGATGGAGAAGATGAAGAGTTTCTGGATGCTGCACCACAAATCAGTACTACAGCTACTGAGGCCAGCGATCCGGGTGATTATCCTATCACGGTTAGCGATGCGCTGAGTACGAATTACGATATCACCTTTGTAGAAGGTACTCTGACCGTTGTCAGGACACCTTCGGTGGATGCAGGCCCCGATGGAGCTGTATGCGTATCAGAAAGCTTCCCTATAGTAGCAGCAACAGCCAGTAACTATACCTCCCTGATCTGGACTACAAGTGGTAATGGTACTTTCAACGATGCCACCGTAGTCAATCCTATCTATACTCCTGGAAGTGTTGATATTGCCAACGGCAGCGTTATTCTTACTATAACAGCTGATCCTGGAAGCAGCTGCAGCCAGACCTCTGAGATGGAACTTACCCTTCAAAACGATCTGCCGGTAGCAGTAGCTATCGTACAGCTTACTGATATCATCTGTACCTTTACCGAGGCTCAGTTTCAGGCCATGCCCCTAAATGGCGGATTAACACCTTCCTATCAGTGGCAGCTTAATGGAGTGGATGTAGGTGCTGATAGCGATATCTTTGCCTATGTACCAACAGATGGAGATGTATTGACTGTTACACTGACCTCCAGCATTGGATGTGCATTGAATAATCCGGCTGAATCAGATCCGTTTGTAGTTGATGTTACCCCTGATCTGACGGCAGAAGTAAGTATCAGCACAGCAGAGACTATCGTATGTGATAATACGTTGGTAACCTTCACCGCTATTGCTGTTAATAGTGGGACTAACCCCACTTATCAGTGGTATGTCAATGAAGTAGCAGTAGGTACCAATGATGCAGAGTTCAGTTATGAGCCATTGGACGGAGACGAGATCTACGTAGAAATGAGTTCAAGCCATCCTTGCGCTGTAGTAGCTGATGCTGTATCTAACCTGATCATAATGGAAGTCAATCCACCTTTATTAGTGTTGAAGGTTAATCCATCACATGGTGGAACAGTCAGCGGTGGTGGCAACTTCGCAGTTGGCACAGTGGTTACTCTGGTAGCTACTCCTTCACCCGGCTGGGAATTCCTGAACTGGAAAGATATGGATGGAAATATCATATCATCAGAAGCTGAGTTTGACTTCACCATTACTGAATGCTATGAAGAATTGACCGCCACCTTCAGCTCTACTGCCAAGATAGCCGGTCAGTTGAAATACTTCAACTCCAACGAAACACTGATTCCCTCACCTAATAATTATGGAGTATTTTATGTACAGCTCTTTGAAGGTGAGACAGCAATAGGTGGCCGTCAACTTGTGGCCTACAATCCTGAAACCAGACTGAGCAGCTACTTCGAATATGTAGGTGTTGAATCAGGTAAAGACTATACATTGCGTATCTGGGAACAAGCAATTGATAACCGATTAGAGAAGATCTGGACCTGGAACAACTGGGGAGGAGCTTCATCAATAGATGCGTTGATCATTGCCATGATGACAGTGAACAATACAAATCTGACCATATTCCCATGGATAGCACCTGTATCCGTTCCTGATTATACCGACTATTTCACTCAAGTAGCCGATGTAACTAACAGCAATTCCATCAGCAGTGCAGATGCCCTATTGCTACAATATGCCATGACAGGTAATCCTACCTATCATCCTCTGCCTGGTGGAGCACATTACTTCAACTTAGCTACTACACGTCTGACAGACCATAGTGAGAAGGCTTATCCTTATGCTCCGGAGAAAGTGTTTACCGCTTCAGGTGAGTATGCAGCATCAACCTTAGCATCAGAAGTCTATTACGAAGTATTCTTGGATAATCTGAACGACGGCTTGAATGTGTTCAATATTTATTTTGTGGCAACAGGTGATATGAACGCCAGCTATCTGCCCGGTGGTTCCAAATCATCTCAGCTATTAGCCTATGAAGGCATGATCAATGTAGAGGAAGACCAATTGGTACGCATACCTGTACGTATTGATCAAAGCGTTCAGTTAGGAGCTGCTACAGTAGGGTTTAGCTACGATCCTCAACTGCTTGAAATAGTCGAAGTAGAAGACTTCCCGGTGAACTATATTGATCATGACCAAGGTATAGTACGTATTTCCTGGTTCGATCTGAATGGGATGTCTTTGTCACAAGGTCAGACCTTAGTTTACCTACATGCCAGGCTTAAGTCGGCTGTGCATATGGGCGAACCTTATTTAGAACTATTAGGAGATACCGAGTTTGCCGATCAGCAAGCCGCCAAGATATCGGTTGACCTAATCGTCCCTTATTTAGAGTCTGCCAACTCATCTATGGAAGGTCTTTCGCTTACCCATGCCTGTTATCCAAATCCGTTTAATGATATGACGGAGATACAGTATGTATTACCCGAATCGGGTAAGGTGAAGGTAGTGGTATATAATCACTTCGGCCAGGAAGTTCAGGTTCTTACCGATGCTAATCAGTCAGCAGGAGCTCATAGCCTGAAGTTGAAAAACACCGAGTTAGGTAATGCAGGTCAGTATTTCTATCGCATTGTGCTTGAAGGAAGTCAGAAAACCTGGCAAGTCAGAGGCAGTGTGATCTACGTGAAATAAATACAAACCCTTTTAAAGGGATATACTCAAAATCCTTCCATGCGATCCATGGAAGGATTTTTTTTTGGACATAACGCATACTTTATCCAATCTCCATTTATTCAATAATAAACTCTAAAAAACTGATACTAATACAAATGATTCTTCAGGCATCAAGCAATAGTAAAGAATCGTGTGTGAGATTTCTCGCTGACGCTTGAAATGAGGTGGAACTCCTTACCCCAATACCTGTTGTCATTCCGAACGCAGTGAGGAATCTAAAAAAAGTGTATCTATGGTTTTTAGCAATGGATAGAGCTTCTCGAGCACGACATTCAAGCTTTCATGCAGCTGCAACTCATCAGTCCGACAGGGCGTACGCTGACGGGTGTAGAAACTAATGAAACACTAAGGAAAGGAAGTACTTTATTCAATAATAAACTCTAACAAACTGATACTAATACAAATGATTCTGCAGGCATCAAGCAGTCGTAAAGAATCGTGTGTGAGATTTCTCGCTGAGGCTCGAAATGAGGTGGAACTCCTTATCCCAATACCTGTTGTCATTCCGAACGCAGTGAGGAATCTAAAAAAAGTGTATCTATGGTTTTTAGCAATGGATAGAGCTTCTCGAGCACGACATTCAAGCTTTTATGCAGCTACAACTCATCAGTCCGACAGGGCGTACGCTGACGGGTGTAGAAACTAATGAAACACTAAGGAACGGAAGTACTTTATTCAGTAATAAACTCTAACAAACTGATACTAACACAAATGATTCTGCAGGCATCAAGCAGTCGTAAAGAATCGTGTGTGAGATTTCTCGCTGACGCTCGAAATGACCTGGATCTTTTTACAGACAGAGAGTTCTACACATAGGCGGCGCAGCCGCCTATGTGTAGAACTCCTTATCCCAATACCTGTTGTCATTCCGAACGCAGTGAGGAATCTAAAAAAAGTATATCTATGGTTTTTAGCAATGGATAGAGCTTCTCGAGCACGACATTCAAGCTTTCATGCAGCTGCAACTCATCAGTCCGACAGGGCGTACGCTGACGGGTGTAGAAACTAATGAAACACTAAGGAAAGGAAGTACTTTATTCAATAATAAACTCTAACAAACTGATACTAATACAAATGATTCTGCAGGCATCAAGCAGTCGTAAAGAATCGTGTGTGAGATTTCTCGCTGACGCTTGAAATGAGGTGGAACTCCTTACCCCAATACCTGTTGTCATTCCGAACGCAGTGAGGAATCTAAAAAAAGTGTATCTCTGGTTTTTAGCAATGGATAGAGCTTCTCGAGCACGACATTCAAGCTTTCATGCAGCTGCAACTCATCAGTCCGACAGGGCGTACGCTGACGGGTGTAGAAACTAATGAAACACTAAGGAAAGGAAGTACTTTATTCAATAATAAACTCTAACAAACTGATACTAATACAAATGATTCTGCAGGCATCAAGCAGTCGTAAAGAATCGTGTGTGAGATTTCTCGCTGAGGCTCGAAATGAGGTGGAACTCCTTATCCCAATACCTGTTGTCATTCCGAACGCAGTGAGGAATCTAAAAAAAGTGTATCTATGGTTTTTAGCAATGGATAGAGCTTCTCGAGCACGACATTCAAGCTTTTATGCAGCTACAACTCATCAGTCCGACAGGGCGTACGCTGACGGGTGTAGAAACTAATGAAACACTAAGGAACGGAAGTACTTTATTCAGTAATAAACTCTAACAAACTGATACTAACACAAATGATTCTGCAGGCATCAAGCAGTCGTAAAGAATCGTATGCGAGATTTCTCGCTGACGCTCGAAATGAGGTGGAACTCCTTACCCCAATACCTGTTGTCATTCCGAACGCAGTGAGGAATCTAAAAAAGTGTATCTCTAATTTTAAGGAATGGGTAGAGCTTCCTGAGCATGACATTCAAGCTGTCATGCAGCTGCAGCTCATCAGCCCTACGGGCCGTACGCTGGCGGGTACAGAAACTAATGAAACATTAAGGAAAGGAGGTGCTTTATTCAGTAATAAACTCTAACAAACTGATACTAATACAAATGATTCTTCAGGCATCAAGCAGTCGTAAAGAATCGTGTGTGAGATTTCTCGCTGACGCTTGAAATGAGGTGGAACTCCTTACCCCAATACCTGTTGTCATTCCGAACGCAGTGAGGAATCTAAAAAAAAGTATATCTATCCTGACTTGTAGCCTTCAAATTTAGTACAGTCATCAAATATTGTGTTTCAGTAGTCTGATATTTTATTTACATGCGCTTACTGTATGGAAACTGAAACCTGCGATAGAAGTCAGGGTCTATAGAGAGATCCTATTGGTGAAAACCGATGGTGTATATGAGTTGTTATTTAACTACAAAATTTGGAATATTCCCAATGAGTAAGTTTATTTCCCAATATGGGAAGTTTATAAGAAAGTGAAGATTATGCAACAGGATGATATACAATCGAATACCAATAGAGTACTGAGTTGGCATATAATTTGAAAAACCCTGGCATACAAAATTAATGATGTAATTAATGAAAAAGCATGTAATTCTAATCGCTCTGATATCTCTTGTAGCTTTTGCATCTTGCAAAAAGGACCGTTTTCCAATAGATGAACCTGTTGTTCCTCAAACTATGGAAGATTTAAAAGTACCTTCTGAATTTAACTGGAAAACAACAAAGGATATCTCGTTAACGCTAACCACTCCTGTTAGAGGTATAGTAGAAGTAACCAATGAAAAAGAGATAGCTTATCAAAAAGCCTATCTGCAGCCGGCTACTCCTTACACAATGAAATTGACAGTACCTGCCTTTGAGCAGACCGTACTGCTTAAATTCTCAAATGAGGTGATCCCTCTTCAGTTGACTTCACACACATTAACCTACCAGTTTAACAAATGAGAAAAGGCTCAGAAATGAAAATCATGAATTTGAAAACTCAAGTTGTCAGCATATTAGCTGCATTATTTATTATTTTGGCAGCGATGCAGTTGCCAGCCCAGTCGTTTGTATTGGATATTGAGGGCTCTACCTTCAGTTTTACCAATGCAAACCGTACTTTGATCTATCATAAACCTAGTGACCCACAGGGGATAGACGAGGGAGCTATACATAAATACACGAATGTGCTTACCAAAGACGGTATAGTAGTGGATGCCTACCTTCGAATACTCGAACGTAAAAATGCTACGATAGACCGTTTTGACGACGACACCCAAGAAGGGATGCCGGATCGCTTCCAACCCCGTATCATCGTATCTAAAAATAATGGATACATACTGTACGAAATAGAGTATGTTGAAAATTATACAGAATATTCTGTATTTGCATTTAACTATAATCTGACCGCAGTAGATATAGACGGTGATGGAAATAAGATACGTGAGTATGTGGAAGTGGGAGGCTATTCGACTTATACAGTAAACAATCCTACCGAATTGACTATCACTACAAATAATCAAACCGGACGTACCAGATTTACAGGGCCAAAAAGAGTGGATGACGGAATAGTATTCAAAGATGGTACATCAATGATTACCAATTTCCAGAACGCCAATAATAAAATTACTTTTGCCCTTGGACAAGTCAACAGTGGCAGCGATGCCCGTATGTATTCGGTGCAGTTAGGTGTTGCCGGAGGTGTGTTCACAAATGAGCAAACGGTACCTAACCCCCTTCCAGTAGCTGTGGATGATGTTGGAGCTGTCAGTAGTGATGTAGGCGGAATTGCCATTGATAATGTGTTGGATAACGACTTATATGATGGAGAGCCTATTATACATGGTGACGTAACTATTTCTATAGTCGAAGCCCCTACCCATCCCGGTATAGTGCTGAATACTGCAACAGGCCAGGTTACTGTAACTCCAGGAACCCCTGGCGGTGACTATACATTTATTTACAAAATATGTATGAATGACAGCCCTGATGATTGTGATGTGGCTACCGTAACTGTGAAAGTAGTAGCTGCTGATCTCTTAGTGATCAAATCAAGTGATAAAGACGAGACTCAAGGTGGTGAGACTATTACCTACACTATAAAAGTGACAAATAACGGTCCTACTGACGCTTTTGATGTGGAAGTAGAGGATATACTGCCGGCTGACTTGACAGTCAATGATGTAGCAGTATCCAAAGGAAATTGGGTATCACCTGTATGGGCAATAGGTTCCTTAGTAAAAGACGATACCGTCACCATGACTATACAAGCTACTATTAGCCCTGATTTCAGCGGTAACCTTGTAAATACTGCTACAGTAAGCTCCTCCACCTACGACCCTGATGAAGATAATAATGAATCTTCTGTCACTATATTAGTATTGGCACTCCAAGGGCCTACGGCTGTTGATGATGAGGCTACGACCCTGATCAATACACCAGTTGATATCAACGTCCTGACTAATGATACTAAGGGTAGCGCTGAGTTAGATCCCACTTCGGTAAGCTTTATTCCCGGTACTGAACCAGAAGTTACTGAAGGTGTGTTTAGTGTTGACGCAAACACAGGCTTAGTAACTTTCACTCCTGCTGATGACTTTTTAGGAGTGGTTACCATTGATTATAAAGTATGTGATGTGAACGGATTTTGTGCTGAGGCTACTATTACCGTTACCGTAATAGCAGGTCTTATAAACCATTATCCGGCTACAGGGCCCGGTACCTTAGCTTTTGAAGACTTATGGCCTGGTAAAGGCGATTACGACTTCAATGACTTAGTGGTAGATTATCAGTTCGAGATCGTATCCAATATCACTAACCATGTGGAAGAGTTGAATGCTACTTTTGTACTAAAAGCATTCGGCGCTGCCTTAGAGAACGGATTTGGGTTCCAGCTTCCAAAAACTGTTGACCCTGCTCATATCACTACTGTAACCGGCTTTGATCTGACTGAGAATTATGTTACCTTAGATGGAAATGGCACCGAATCAGGACAGAGCAGCCCTACTTTCATAGTATTCGATAATGCGTATGCACAAATGCCGCATCCGGGAATGGGAATAGGTGTGAATACTACTCCTGAAGCACCTTATGTAAACCCGGTAACATTTATTATACATATTGAGTTCCAGCCTAATACTGTTACTTATAATGCGTTGGATATAGCGGCTTTCAATCCCTTCCTGATCGTAGATAAAAATCGTGGTCACGAAGTTCACTTGCCTTATTATCCACCTACCGACCTTGCCAACCCAACACTCTTTGGACAAAATGATGATGCCAGCAATCCTGATGAAGAGAAATATTATGTAGATGAAAATAACCTGCCATGGGCTATCAATATTTATGAAAGCTTTGACTATCCTATTGAAAAACAGGATATTCTTCAAGTGCATCTGAAATTTGCCGAATGGGCTACAAGTGGTGGGGTATTATTCCCCGACTGGTATAAAGACCTGAATGGATACAGAAATCAAAGTCTGATTTACCAGATACCTGAGAACGAATAAAATTACATTGCTTTGAAAAAGACGGGCTTTACTGAAAGTCCGTTTTTTTTTGCTATAGCATTGGGTTTTTGCTGAAGATGTCTTTCCAAACTATCAACAAGGCACAACAAGGCGATGTTTTCTACGCTTTTTATGGCTGCATTTCTAGCTTTATCTTTTGTACATATGGCTTTTCTGTTATCAATGGATTTTTGTTTGAAAAGAAAAAACAGACCGGAGAGCCCGGTTTTTAACTTGTGCTCTAAAACATATAATGAGCTTTAATTTCTTACTTAAACCTACAAATCAAAGCATATGATAACATCAAAATCGGCAATAAAAGTCAAGTCTCGCAGGGACGAACTTATAGTATGATAAAAAAAAGAAAAGCTTGCTCCTACAGGGCTTTAGAAACGAATATATGGGATACTACTAAAAAAAACAGACTATCAGGGTCTGTTTTTTTTACTTGTACTCTATAACTTGTTTTGAGCTTTAATTTCAGATATAAGCTAAAACCAACGCAAGTCCTATTAGTTATTTACCTCAATAAGCTCAACTTCAAATACTAAAGGTGAATAAGGCGGGATATCCGGATTTCTGTCATTAGCTCCATACGCTTGTGATGAAGGCAAAATAATCTTAGCTTTACCACCTTCTTTCATAAGCAGTAATGCTTCATCCCAGCCTTTTATCACTTGTCCTTGTCCTAAGGTAAATGTAAAAGCCTGTCCCATATCTTTAGAGCTTTGAAGCTGCTTTCCTTCTATATTATACAAGGTATAATGTACTTTCACCATTTTTCCGTTTTCGGCTTGTTTACCTTGTCCTTTTTCTGTTTCTATATAATAGATTCCATTTTCGGTAGGCTGTTCCTGTATATTATGCTGTTGGATATACTGGTCTATTTTTTCTTGTTCATTTAGCCGTGCTTCTTCGGCAAGTTTCTCGGCTTGTTGTTGCGCCTTTTCCCGTTCTTTTTCGGCTTCGGCCGGACTGAGGATGCGCTTTAGCTCCACATCATACAGCAAAGTTGAATAGGGCGGAATAATTTGCCCTTGTCCCAGACTGTCGAAAGCTAAATGAGACGGTACTATCAGTTTAGCCCTACTACCCGAGCGCATATATCCCAATGCTTCATCAAAGCCTTCGGTATCAAATGGCTCGCCATATACGACATCCATTGGTTCCTGATCGAAAGTAGAGATCAAAGGAAATCCTTCTATCATGCTGATGGCAATATGTACTTTAAGTACATCTCCCTCTTTGGGTCGGGGACCTGTACCTCTGACTTCTTCAATATAATAAAGACCGGAAGCAGTAGGTTTGACAGTAATTTTCTGATCCTCAAGATATGCTTGAAGCACTTCCTGCTCCTGTATCTTCATCTTTTGAAGCTGTTCCCTGTATTCATATCGAACCTGTTCAGCTGTTTTGATTGCTTTAAGCTTGATATCGAAGAACATAGGTTCACCAGCTTTTATAAAATCAGGAAGTTGTTGCATACCGGCCGTAACTAAATAAAAAGAATCGGCTGGAAATGCCACAGTAACAGAATCGCCTATGTGCATCATTTGCAGTGCTGCGTACAAATCGCCTTGAAAAGTGGGTACTATGACGGGTATCTCCAATGGCTCGTATAGTTCTAAGCTGTTGAATATCACTGTATCTTTCAGCCTGTATATCATATCTAACGCCACAAAATCATTGAGCTGGGGTGTTTCATCGCCCTCCCCTCTTTGATGATATGTAATATATACCCCTTCTTTTGTTTTGGTAAAGCCTGTATATGGGTTGTTCGTACAGGCTGTCATAAGATATAATGCCATGACAGTCAAGCTCGTGGCTTTGAAAATTTTTCGGATCATCATAGGATTCAATTACTGATTTTAAGAAGTTCTACATCAAATATTAATGGGCTATAAGCTGGTATCCCACTCATAGCCTTATCTTTATATCCTAAATGTTGTGGCAGGATCAGCCGTGCTTTACCTCCTTCTTCCATCATCAACAGCCCTTCATCCCAGCCGGCTATGACTTGTCCTGATCCAAGGATGAAGCTAAAAGGCTGGTTTCTATCAATGGAAGAGTCGAATTTAGTGCCGTCAAGCAGGGTACCGGTATAATGCACTTGTACCCGTTGTCCCTTCTTGGGCATATAGCCATTTCCTTTTTGTATTTCGATAAAATACAGACCACTTGCAGTAGGTTCTACTGTGATATTATTTTCGGTTATATAAGCTGCAAGCCGTTCATTGCTCTCTTTGATCTTTTTCTCGGCATCATTGTCGTCCTTGTTACAGGCAACCAAAGCAAGCAATAATAAACCAAGTGTAACAGGTATTTTCGTGTGTACCAAGTTTTTCATAGACAAGATTTATTTGACTATTTCAACTAATTCCACTTCAAAGATAAGCGGGCTGAAAGCCGGTATGATACCTGCAGCGCGGTCTTTATATGCAAGATGTTGTGGGATGATCAGTCGTGCTTTTCCACCTTCTTCCATCATCGAAATTCCTTCATCCCATCCGGCGATCACTTGTCCCATCCCCAACACAAACTCTATAGGCTCACCCCTGTCAAGCGATGAATCGAATTTCATTCCGCCTAATAAAGTACCTGTATAATGAACTTTTACTTTTTTCCCGTGTGTGGGCTTTTTACCGTTTCCCTCACTGATCTCAATGAAATACAACCCACTTTCAGTTGGTTGAACACTGATATTATTTTCGGCAATATATGCTTCTAATTTGGCATTGCTTTCGTCTATCTGCACCTGCATGGCTTCCATTTTTTCATGCTGAAACTCTTCTTCGGACTGTATATTATCTAAAGCTATTTCAAAACGCATGACAGCACCGGGTTTTACGAACTCGGGCATATTTTTCACTCTGAATATTTTTAAGAATACCGAATCGGCCGGACATAAAAAGCTGGCTGAATCACCTACTGACATCATCGCTAATCCTTGATAGAAATCACCGGGAAACTGGGATTCAATCATCGGAAACTGCATAGGTCTGTCCATTTGATAGCTGTCGAATAGCAAGGAATCATTGATATAATAACTCATTTTAGCGGTTACTATATCAGTGTTTTGTGGATGTACAGTGCGGTCATCTGCCTGACGATGAAATTTATAGGTCAGTCCGCTTTCCGATTCATGATAGCCATTTTGGCTACAAGCTGTCATGCTTCCCATTGCTATCAGGATGAGAAGGATAAGTATTGATTTTCTTTCGATCATTGGTATAAATTTATTGTAGGGTTATCACTTCAAGTTCATAAATAATGGGTGTTTTGGGTGGGATTTTATCTCCATCGCCTAACAGACCAAAAGCAAGGTGCGAAGGTAGGATAAATTTGGCTTTGTCGCCTCTGCGCAATAACTTAATTCCTTCTTCTAAACCTGTTTCTACCCCACCTTTCCCAGCTATAAAGGCTTTAGGACCTGATTCATCTGAACTGTATATCTGATCTCCGTTTAAAAGACGAACTTTGTAGTGGAAACCTACCCTTTGTCCGTATGCCACCTTATCACCACTTCCATTGGCAGTATCAATCCAATACCGGAGACCGGTACCTGTTTTGTTCATCACCCAGGTATGCCGCTGCACAAAATCGTTGATATCCTCTTCTTCAGTGCGTACCAAATAGCGATTGGCCTTTTCTAAACTTTCAGCTAATTCGTCCATAGAAATAGATGACTGCTGCGTTGTACCTTCTCTCGGTTTACATGCATTGATAAAAAGAAACATACCGATAAGAAAAATATATCGGATTAGTACCCGCTTTTTTATGATTGTCATATTTAAAACATATTTCAGAACATTAGGCTTCATGTCGTACTTTTCAATAGGTATAGCTAAGTTCATCTTTATGCATTGGGATTACCTCCATTATTTTTTTTATAGTCTCCTGCAATGATAGGTTCGATGTAGCGCCTGCAGCATTTGGGTGTCCGCCTCCGCCAAAATGCCGGTTTGCAAAACTGTTTACCGAGAAGCTGCCCTTAGATCGAAAGGAAAGACGTATCTGATCTTTGCGCTCGGTGATAAGTATTGAAAGATTTATCTTTTCCATTGACAAAGGATAATTGACTAAGCCTTCTGTGTCTCCAATTTTATATCGGAATTTTTTCAGGTCTTTGAGACTCAGGCTTATGATAGCTGTCTTATAGTCATCCAATACGGTCATACAGTTAGAGATGGAATGTCCGAGCAATCGAAGGCGGTCTTCGGTAAAGGTGTCGTAAACCATACGGTGCAAACGCTCGGCATCAATATCATATTGCATGAGCTTGGCTACAATCTGGAATGTCTGACGGTTTTTCAGCGCAAAGCTAAAAGAACCGGTATCAGTCATAATCCCTACGTATAAAGCTGATGCAATGGTTGTATCAATTAAATGGGTATTGGCTGTTTCAGCAAGCAGCTGATATACTAATTCTGCTGTACTTGAGACATCCAAATGATGGTAGATCAATGAAAAATTATCCATATCCGGTTGTATATGATGGTCAACCATCATTCGGTTTGATGTGGCTTTCAGCAGGTCTTCCTGCATAGTGCCTGCCCTTTTTAATGAGTTAAAATCCAAGCAGCAAACCCAATCGGACTCGTATAAAAAGCTGCGAAGTTCTTTATGCTGTCCTTCAAAGATAAGCGCCTCCTCCAACCCCGGCATCCATGACAGAAAAGAAGGGTACATATTGGGAATAAGCAGCTTGCTTTGATGACCCAATTTATTTAATATCCCTTGCAAGGCTAATCCTGAGCCTAATGCATCTCCATCGGGATTGGTATGTATGACGATAGAAACTTTTTTAGGATGTTTGAAAAACTCCTGAAAATCCTGTAGTACACCTTTTATGATCATAGTCTGTATCTTGCCGCAAAGATATATATTCCCCTTGTAAGTGCGGGTAAACAAACAATCAGTAAGCCCCACATATCCTTTGCTTCCTTAAGTTCAATAGATCTATGAAGAATACTGTAAACCGTTATGGGGATAGGATCCTATATTCAAGGCACCGTTTCGATTCAGCTATCCCTTTCATTCGACCTCAAAACGAATAAATTGTCTATAACATATGGTATATGAATTATTTGTAGTGAGCTAGTCTATGTTGAAAATACAGCCTCAAACCAAATTTCAACCTAAACACTGGTACAAATTTATCAAACTAGTGAATCAGGCTATCCACATCCATTGTCTCACACTTCATTAGAACAGAAAAAATAACAAAACATTCATAAACGCAAATTTATTATTTTTTATTTCGCTTGTTATAATATTGATTTTCTGTTTTTTACAGAGTTTTTTCCTTGTTTTCATAAAATTATTTTACGAATGTTATAGGATTTGAATAAGCGAATGTTGTATATTTATGGCGTTAATAAGACGTTGTAGCCAATTATTAAAAAGAAAACCTAAAAATGTTAAACCATGAACCTTGACAAATCGAATTATGTGTACGCATTAAAAGACGGGCGTAGGAAACCTTCTCAAATCTTCTATATAGGGAAAGGTAGTGGAGCTCGAAAAGATGACCACTTGATAAACATAGATAATACAGCAAAAGGTCAATATATAAAGGAGATTATAGAGAACGGTGGAAAAGTGATTGTATCAGTCCTGAGTGATGAATTAACAGAAAATCAAGCATTAAAAATTGAAGCTGAATTAATCTCAGCTTTTGGCATCGAAAAAACAGGTGGCATTTTAAAGAATAGCGTTTTGCCCAGCGGACGACCCAAAAAAGATAAAAAATTAAATCTGCCCCAAGGTATTTATGAGAAATCGCAATTCGGTTTGAAATTTTTAAAAGAAGCCACGTTGGAATTTATCGTAGCCAACGAAAATGGTATAACAAATGCTGAATTGGCAAGATATCTTGACTTACACTCGGACAATAATGGAAAACAGAAAGATTATTTGACTTACAGCATTTTAGGTATTCTAATGAAAGAGAATAAAATAATCAAAACACATAATAGCCGATACAAAAAGAAATAACTGGCTACAACAGCGGCTTGCCTTCAGGCTGTGGCGACTTGCCCGTTGGATAAATTTGCATACATTTGGTAGGTAGTTGGCTCGCAGGGTTTATGTAGCGTACTCTACCGCCCGAAAGCCAAGCCGCGGAACGTTAGCTGTAATATGATGAACTCTATTCAACAAATCGAAAAAATCCTTAAAACTGACTTCGAAAAGCAATTATTTGAAGCAAGTTTAAAAAATTTGAAGGATAAAAATAATGTTTTACGTTATCATAATTTCTGCTATAGTATTCGTGAATTATCTAGGCATTTCCTGAACTCACTTTCTCCAGAGGAATTTATATTAAATTGTCCTTGGTTTGTAGTTGAAACCGATAATGGCAAACCTACAAGAAGTCATAAAATCAAATATGCAATTCAGGGTGGTTTATCTGATGGTCTCTTAGAAGATTTGGAATTTGACATTGAAGAATTAAAAGATGTAATCAAAGAAATGAAATCTACTATTGATTCTTTAAGCAAGTACACTCATATAAACCCTGAAAATTTCGTTCTCAAAGAAGAACAAATCCAACTAAAAGGTAAAGAAGTTTTAGAGACATTTGGAAAATTTGTAAATACAATAATTGATTATAGGAAATCATTACAAAGCTTTTTAGATGGCAAAATAGAAGAAAATATGCTTAACGCGATTATTTATAATTCCTATGAGAACATTGATTGTTTAGCACCGCATTACTCCTTGGAATACGGAGAAGTAAGTGAGTATCACATCGCAGAAATCACCGATAAAAAAATAATTGTCAATGTTTTTGGATATTTAAATGTAATACTTGAATACGGTTCGAGAAAGGAACGTGCCAACGACGATGGCCTAGATATCAGTCAATCATTTCCGTTTGAGACACAAATAAGATATGAAATTAGCGACAAATTTCCTTCGGATGATTATGAAGTGGATGAATTTGATGTTGATACATCAGAATGGTATGGCGGAAATGAAATTAGTAACGAAGACCTTGAAAAACTAATTGAGGAGAAGGAAAATAATGAAGAACAATAATGATACTACAGCTAACATATTGGACTTAAACGAAATGCAGCGCAGCGAAATTTCGGCTTAAGTCTTTGTTGACAGAAGCGTATCAGGACTTTTTTCTACCTATGGGGTTTCAATTCGGGAACTCAGTTTTTGAGAACAGATTTGAGTCTTATTTTTTGATTTTCCGAGCCATTTTATCTACAATTATGGATACAGTTTACCGGATGGCTACCCTCAAACTAACTTTTAAACCTAAACACCGGTACAAATTTATCAAGCGTAGTACACTATGCATACCAGTCAAAATTTTTATCTTTGTTGCAACAGTAACAAAATATTCGAAAATGCAAATTAATTTATTTTTTATTTCACAAGATAAAGTGCAGATTCTCTGTTTTTTATAGAGTAATTTTTCCATTTTCATAAGATTGCCTTACGAATGCTATAGGATTTGAATAAGCGAATGTTTATATTTGTTACGTTAATAAGATGTTGTGAGAGATTAAAACTAAACTCTGCCAAAAATTCAATCGCATTTTTTTAAAGTCTTAAATTTAAAGAAATACAATCGCAAAAAATGAAATGCCCAAACTGTAATACAGAAATAGAAGACAGGTTTTGCCCAAAATGCGGAATAGAAAATACGGGCAAAAAAACAACCTTAGGAGTTATTTTAAAAGATTTTGTCGGCTCAGTTTTTTCACTTGAAAAATCATTTTTTAATCAATTCGGAATTTTATTAAAAAATCCAACTAGAATAACAAAAAGTTATTGGCAGGGGTTTCGGAGATATTATCTTAGTCCAGCCAGATGGTTTGTAATTAGTTCTTTTACTTTGGCAATAAGTTTTACAATTACCAAGGGAGAGTTTTTTGGAATTTCATTTTTTTCAACAGGCAATCTTAACATTTCTTCAAATTTATTGGTCTTTCTACTTTTTATGCCCTTTATTATGATTTCTACTTGGTTAACCTTTATTAAGAAGAAAAACTTCTCGGAAATCGCTGTTATGACAATTTACAATTCAAGTTTATGGGTTGTTATATTTTCTGTCATATCTATCCCTACCACTTTTTTAATGGAAAATAACCATCTACCAACATTTTTCCAGTTATTAATTCCTATAATGATTTTTTTAATTATGTATTGGAACGTGCGGGTCTTTAAGCTTTCAAAACTTAAGTCTTTCGTTCATTTTTTATTAAATATCGGGATTTTTATGGGAATTATAATCATCACTTATTTCATTTTTAAATTATTAGGTATGATAGAAATAGGAGAATAAAATCGAAATCTTATTCTTTTTTCAAACAGACAAAATCCGAAGAATTAAAGAATCGGTGAAAAAAATTAACCTCTTACAACATATAGGACTTAAACGAAATGCAGCGCAGCGAAATTTCGGCTTAAGTCTTTGTTATAGATGCAGTTTACCGGATGGTTACCCTCAAACTAACTTTTCAACCTAAACACCGGTGCAAATTTATCAAGCGTAGTACACTATGCATACCAGTCAAAATTTCTATCATAGTTGCAACAGTAACAAATCATTCGAAAATGCAAACTAGTTTATTTTTTATTTCACAAGATAAAATGCAGATTCTCTGTTTTTTATAGAGTATTTTTCCCATTTTCATAAGATTGCCTTACGAATGTTATGTGATTTGAATGAACGAATGTTTATATTTGTGTCGTAAAAAAGACGTTGGCGGTCAGTATAACATAACACTCGAAACATCAAAGTTCAAATGCAAAATGAAAGGAAAAAAAGAATTTACAACATCTCAAATTGAAAAGATTAAGCAACTCATTTCTGAAAAGGTTTGGGCGACACCAGATAAGTAAAAGGTGATTAGAGCCAAAATCCGCAAACTAGGATTTTTCTTTTCTGACTTTAGCAACAGCAAAGACGGTTACACCATTTCAGACTTTGAAGCACTTATCCGTTCAGGACAAATTAAAGTTATTGGCGAAAATTACAAACCAACGACAAAGGCAACAACAGCTACTAAGCCAATAGAAAACTCAGTTATCTTGAAACAACAGAAAATAAAAAATTATGCTGTAGTAAAGGTTCCAACGATAGACATTACAGAAGTTGAAACAAAATTGATGTACGAGAAAGAGTTTAAAAGCGCAGATACTATTGACAATTTAGTTTCTGCTAATCCAGGCCTTTATTGTATTCGCATTACCGACATCAACAAACTTCCAAAACCATTTGACACTCATTTGACTGACAGAAAGCACAATATTATTTATATCGGAATAGCGACTAAAAGTTTAAAGACAAGATTTCTTAACCAAGAACTACGAGCAAAAGGACACGGAACGTTTTTTCGGAGCATCGGTGCATTTCTGGGGTACAGACCACCTAAAGGTTCGCTCTTAACAAAAAAAAACAAATACAACTATAAGTTCTCTAAAACTGACGAACAGAAAATCATCAAGTGGATTAACGAGAACCTAATTGTAAATTGGATAAATTTTAGTGGCGACTTTAAAAAGATAGAAACAGAACTATTAAATAAATACAGGCCTTTAATCAATATTGCAAAAAATCCTTCAGCATTACAATTGTTGTTGGACTTGAGAACAGAATGTGTTGAAATTGCAAATGCAAAATAAAAACAGAAATACGAAAAAAACCATACTATCAACAGCCAGCTTGCCGCAATGGCAGGTAAACGGCTTCGATTGAAGGGTTTTGATAAGTTGATCCCGATAGCTCTCGGGACGTCTTCGGTTGAAAATTAGTGGTAAAAGTCGCCACCTTCGTCAAGTAATGCAGGCATTATGCGTCATTTTAAGAACTGTCGTACAGACAACTGAACAAAAATCTAAACAAAAAACAACTTAATGTAACAAGATTAAATTTATTTCTGTATTTTTGTATCCAACTGAATACAGACATTGAAGATGTACTTTATTGAGAAAACAGAAGAATTTGATAAATGGTTGCAAAAATTAAAGGACTTGAAAGCCAAAGCAAAAATCCTCTTCAGAATACAGAAGCTTGAGAATGATGAACATATTGGTGACTGTAAGCCTGTCGGGGACGGAATTAGCGAACTAAAATAAATTACGCAAAAGGTTATCGGGTTTACTTCAAAGAAAAAGGTGGAAAAATTATTGTACTCCTAATTGGCGGTGACAAATCAACACAACAAAAGGACATTGAAAAGGCAAAAGAAATTTGGAACAAATTAAAAAAGTAAAAAATGAGAACATCAAAATTTGACATCGCAGACTATTTGGACAGTAAGGAAATGATTGCCGAATATCTCAATACTGTTTTGGAAGACGGCAATGATGCGGAAATAATTACTGCAATCGGACATATTGCTAAAGCTATCGGAATGACCAAAATTGCAGAAATAACTGGTCTTAGCCGACCAAGTTTGTACAAAGCACTTTCTGATGGAGCAAAGCCCCAATTTGCCACAATAATGAAAGTACTAAAAGCTGTTGGTGGACAAATACAAGTAAATCCAATGAACGCTTAAAAATACGATCGCACATCAGCCAGTTTGCCAAAATGCCGGGCGAAGTGCTTCGTTCCGATAGCTATCGGAAGAACATTTTCGGTAAATTTGATCCCGATAGCTATCAGGACGTCTTCGATTGATCCCGACAGCAGCTACCGGGATTGGAAAAAATCTGCCACTTTCGGCAAGCTGGTCAAACGTTGAGCTATCTCCGATTCGGTTTTTCATCCCTTTGATGCCCACAAGAACTACTTCAGCATGTAAGGCTACACGGAATTTTCAACCTTGTGATTTCATAGTATGTAAAAGTAATACAATTCATTTGGCTGTCTATTTATTCCAGACCAGTTCATTTTCCCTTTAACGAATCGACCTTTCCCCATATCATTTTAGCTGTTCTGTTCACAAAACAACCCAGTTCAACATAAAATTAGCATAAAACATTTGTCGGCTTATTGAATTTATGTACTTTTGCCGGCTGAAAAGGCGAGATAGCTCAGGCGGTTAGAGCGTCGGATTCATAACCCGAAGGTCGCGAGTTCAACTCTCGCTCTCGCTACTTAAGCCCCTGATTAGCAGGGGCTTTTTTATTTTAGCTTAGTTTTAGCAACAACAAATGAGCTCTTTTTGTATGTTTGCCATACATTAAGTCTGTTCCTATGTCCGTGTCAACTATTCCTCTTGCCGAACGCTTACGTCCAGTCAACTTCGATCAATATATCGGACAGGAACATCTGATAGGTGAAGGAGCTGTCTTACGTAAAGCCATAGAGTCAGGACATATTCCTTCCATGATCTTCTGGGGTCCTCCAGGTGTGGGTAAGACTACATTGGCTGTCATTATATCTACTTATCTGAAGCGTCGTTTTTTTCAGTTGAGTGCGATACACTCTGGTGTGAAAGAGGTGCGGGAGGTGATCAATCAGGCGCGTATGTCGCCTCAGGCTCCGGTATTATTCATAGACGAGATCCATAGATTCAGTAAAGCGCAACAAGATTCGCTCCTTGGCGCTGTTGAAAAAGGCTGGATCACTCTGATAGGTGCAACTACCGAAAATCCTTCATTTGAGGTCATTGCCCCACTCCTATCGCGATGTCAGGTTTATGTGCTGAACCTGCTTGAAGAACCGCACCTGAAACAGCTATACCAGAATGCACTACAGCAGTTGCGTAAAGATACCGGATGTGAGTTGGAGTTTACCGAAACCGATGCCTTGTTTCAGATAAGCGGTGGTGATGCCCGTAAACTACTGAATGCCATGGAGCTTGTAGTATCTGTTGCATGTAGTCAACCCAACAAAGCAACACATTTTAGCTTCTCCAACGAAGAAGTACGATCTATCATACAGCATAATCTCAATCGGTACGACAAGGGTGGTGAGATGCATTATGATATTATTTCGGCTTTTATCAAGTCAATCCGTGGAAGCGATCCCAATGCAGCGGTTTATTATTTAGCGCGCATGGTGGAGGCTGGTGAAGACCCTTTGTTTATTGCCCGCCGCATGTTGATCCTTGCATCGGAGGATATTGGCAATGCAAACCCAAATGCATTACTGCTGGCCAACACATGCTTTGATGCCGTTCATAAGATCGGATGGCCTGAAAGCCGTATCATTTTATCGCAGACGGCTATTTATTTGGCCGGCTCGCCTAAAAGTAATGCCAGCTATAAAGCGATTGGCAACGCACAAGAGTTGGTGCGCCAGACAGGCGATCTGAGTGTGCCGCTTCATCTTCGTAATGCCCCAACAAAACTGATGAAAGATATTGGGTATGCCAAAGGGTATCAATACGCACACGAGTTCGATCAGAACTTCGTTGAGATGGAGTTTTTACCCGAAAAAATAAAAGGAACCACCTTGTTTCAACCCGGCGATAATCCAAGAGAAAATGAGATCAGAAACTTCCTGAAAAAACGCTGGAAAGAAAAATATGGCTACTGATCGGCTGCTGTATGACGATCAACGGCTCAGCTCGGAAAACAACTTCCTGAATTTATCTAACTTAGGTACGATGACAAACTGGCAATATCCATGTGCTGGATTGGTGTTGTAAAAGTTCTGATGAGTATCTTCGGCTTTATAGAATGATTTTAACGCAGTTATCTCGGTTACTATAGGTTTATCCCATATTTCTTCATCTTCTAAAGCTTGCTTGATACGTTGTGCCGTTTCTTTCTGCTGCTGATTATGATAAAAAATAACTGATCGATATTGCGTTCCTACATCAGCGCCTTGTCTGTTAAGAGTAGTAGGATCGTGTGTTTTCCAAAACACTTCCAATATTTGTTCCAATGATATCTGTTCGGGATCGTAGCTTATACGCACTACTTCAGCATGTCCCGTCAAGCCGGTGCTCACTTCCCAATAGCTGGGTTTGGATAGCTTACCGCCTGCATAGCCAGATTCTGTTTTGATGACCCCTTTAAGCTGTTGAAATACAGCTTCGGTACACCAAAAGCAACCTGAACCTAAGGTGATAGTATCTATTGGTAAGGATTGTGTGGTCATTTGTATAGGTTGAACGATGAAGAAAAGCGCAACAAGGATATATACCTTCATCTTTTATGTGTGAAACGTTTGAAAACCGAAATTGTTGTAAGCTGCTGCATAGTTTTACTACCTTTGTGGTCAGCTGATCACTTTATAGAAAAGAATTTAATATATTAATAATCAATGATATGAGTCTTGATATCACAGGAAAAGTAGTTCAAATAGGGGCACGTCAATCGGGTGAAGGACGTAATGGTCCATGGGTGAAACAAGATCTGATACTGGAAACAGAAGAGCAATATCCAAGAAAAATATGTTTGGTATGCTGGGGCGAACGGGCTGATGAAGCCAATGCATTTTCACCCGGACAAAGGATAAAAGCGTTCATCAATATCGAATCGCGTGAGTTTAACGGAAAATGGTACACCGATGTAAAACCCTGGAGGTTTGAACGTATGGATGAAGCTTCCGCAGCATCCGACAAAGCAATACCTTATACAGATGATGGCATGCAGGAAGTGCCTCCCGAAGACGACCTCCCTTTTTAACTAGTAATAGCCTTGAAACCTAAGCATGCTGCGCTACTAGCTGTTTTGGTAGCCAATATGATCTTTGGGATCAATTTTGTCGTGGCAAAAAGTATCATGCCCGATTTTATGCTGCCACGCGCCATCATTTTTATCAGGGTATGTGGCGCTGCAATAATATTCTGGTTTTTACAGCTGTTTCAGAAAAAGGAAAAAGTATCTATATCCGATCTCGGGCTGATGGCTATCGCATCCGTCTTGGGAATAGCCATGAATCAGATCATGTTTTTTGAAGGGCTGAATCTGTCCACACCAATCAACAGCAGTATTATCATGGTAGGTGTACCTATTAACGTGATCCTGTTTTCATGGATACTGCGTGGCGAAACTCTTGATAAAATTAAAATACTGGGCATCATTTTAGGAACCATTGGTGCTGTAAGCCTGATCATTGGGGGTGGTACTCTGAACCTAAGCAGAAATACTATGTTAGGTAATCTGCTGAATTTTATCAATGCCAGTTCGTATGCACTTTTTATGGTGCTGATAAAACCAATGATGATGAAGTACAGGCCACTGACAGTGATGCGATGGGTGTTCCTTTTCGGCGCATTGGTGGTCATTCCGTTTACTGCTCCTGTGTTTGTAAAAACTGATTTTCATGCAATACCATGGAATATATGGCTCAACATAGCGTATATCATATTGTTTACAACAGTGATAGCCTATTTTCTGAATAACTATTCCTTAGTACATATCAGCCCCACAACTAATAGTGCATTTATTTATATTCAGCCGGTGATTGCTGGAACTTTATCCATATTATCTGGGAAAGACCAACTAAGGTTTCATTTTATGATACCCGCTATCTTGATCTTCACTGGGGTCTATTTAGTCAGTATCTATAAACAGGCCGACAGCATTGATCCAGAGATATAGTCCATTAGTTTGCAGCCAATAGTCTGATAATCACTATCTATAGACTAAAATATTTTGGAGACTAATATCCTGAGACGAGTATCTCCTGTATTGCACACACCCCGCATTTTGCCTTTTTCGATAAAAACAGTGGTATTAGCTTGTACTTTTGTGCGTTGATCTTCGTAAAGCACCTCTCCTTCACCTTCTATAAAAAAGAAAACTACATCAAAAGGATTGGTATGAGGCTCAATTTCTTCTCCCTTATTCAAACTCAGATGTACCAACTCAAGCTTCTCGCTGCTAAAAACTATGCGACCATCCAGGTCAAACGGCACTCTATCCGCATTATCAAAGGTAATAAGTTGCATATCAGTATATTAAATAAGTTTAGTTGAATTTATTCAATTAGGTGCAAAATTAATACTTTAGAGCCAACTTCCCAAGGTTTACGCACCTAATCAGACTTAATTACAGGAACATATAAGTATGTAAACCGAACAAAACAGCTCATAGAAAATATTTATTGACCTACGATTTTAATCTGTATCACTGAGAATTTTCAGTATAAAAAAGCCTGTAAGCGCATCAAAAATGAGCGTATGAATTATCCCGTTAAAAAAATAAAACCTATTTGACGAGCCGTATCTTAGGTATAAAGCATATTTTTACGCTATTATACGGATCACTTATATCGGTTTGTAAAGAGTTAATGATCATAGTTTGAACATGAAAGCTTTGGTTTTTGGTGGCAGTGGATTAGTAGGTCGGGAGCTGTTGGCGCTTTTATCGGCTGATATGTTTTTTTCAGAGATCATATCGGCAGGTCGTTCTGTGGTGCATGATTTAAATGATCGTATCCAGCAACTTACTATAAATATGGAGGCTCTTGATACTCAGCCTGAATTGTTTGCATCTGATATAGTGTTTTGTTGCTTAGGTACTACTATTGGTAAGGCAGGTTCTAAAGAGGCTTTTGAGTTGGTTGACTTACATTACGTATCTCGGATCGCCCAAATGGCTGCTGCTCAAGGTGTGGCTTGTATGGCTGTAATTTCCAGCATGGGGGCTGATCCGACCTCCTACAACTTTTATTTACGGACAAAAGGCCGTATGGAACAGGCGGTATGTGCAACTCATATCCCGCATATCATAATTGCTCGTCCTGGTCTGCTGCGTGGAAAACGCAATGAGTTTCGCTTTGCCGAGAAAACAGCTGCCATGTTACTGCCTTTAATAGAATGGATGATGATAGGCAGCCTGAAAAACTATCGTTCCATCAATGCTATAGAGGTAGCAGCAGCTCTTATTCAGGCCGGTAAAGAAAGGCACAACCAGATTATACGCACACACGAATTAAAGCTATTGGCAAAGAAATATTTATCAGCTTAAACATCTTATTGATCTTGAATAAATTGACATGATGAAAACCTCTTCCATCCCATTTTTGAATACGCTTCGTCCGGATCGGTTTTTTCTTTTGGCCGGTCCTTGTGTAGTTGAAAATGATACCATGCCTTTTGTGATAGCCGAATCCTTGAAAAACATATGCGATGGTCTGGATATACCACTTGTTTTCAAGGCATCATATAAAAAAGCCAACCGCTCACGCTTAGATAGTTTCATGGGAATAGGTGATGAGAAAGCGTTGAAAATTTTACAAAAAGTACGTACCGAGTTTGACATTCCTGTTGTGACTGATATACATGATATACGAGAGGCTGCGCTGGCCGCTGAATTTGTGGATGTGTTGCAGATACCGGCATTTTTGTGTCGCCAGACCGAGTTGCTGATAGCCGCAGCAAATACCGGTAAGGTGGTGAATATCAAAAAGGGACAATTCCTTTCAGGAGAAGGGATGCGGTTTGCTGCCGAAAAAATTCTTTCCTCAGGCAATGACCGACTCATGCTCACCGAGAGAGGGAATTCGTTTGGCTATCATGATCTAGTGGTTGACTATCGCAATATTTCCATCATGCAGCAAATTGGGTTTCCGGTGGTATTAGATGTAACACATTCATTGCAGCAACCTAATCAAAGTTCGGGTGTTACGGGTGGAAATCCGCATCTGATCGGGCTGATAGCTAATGCGGGTATAGCTGCCGGCGTTGATGGCATCTTCATGGAGACGCATCCAGAGCCTGCCAACGCATTATCCGACGGTGCCAATATGCTTCCTTTAAACCAGGTAGAAGGGCTGCTGAAAAAGTTAGTGAGGATACGGGAAGCCGTTACTACTCCCTTTTGATGGTGGTAACCATGCCAGAGTTAGCATCAAATATCATACGGGTCTTGCTGACTGGCAACACACCAATAAATCCAAGCTGACTGATATAGGCTCGCTCTGAGGCAAGTATCTTCCCCTTATACATCAGACTAAGGGTAGCTGCATCAGGCACCCGATAATATATCCCGTTTGCCAATCTGGATTTGCCGTTGTTTTTGTGTTGTTCGGCCAGACCACCTGTTACGCCAAGCGGATCAACTATCAACTGTATATTGTCGCCTTTCATACTTTCTGCCACCAATCCGGCCGATTCGGAGAACTTACCGATATTTTGTATCCCTTTGGTTTCGGCCGAAGGATAAAAATACAAGCTATGTTCCGAGAGACTGCTTACCTCTGCACCCAAAAACAGACTCAGATATTCCTGTTCTAATTCGCGTAACTGTTGATCCATATACATGATACCCTGACCGTAATTTACTTCCTGAAACCCTATCAACAGGTTGAATCTGTCTTCCCGTATCTTTTGAATGAAATCGGCTGCTGCTCTGGCTTTCTGCTCCGGATTGCGGTCAACCCATGCCGACTGCAGCACATTACGACGAATAACAGTTGTGTCAATAGTGATCTTACGTACAATAGTGTCAATCCGCTGATAAATGCTGCGCTCGGCATAGTAATGGAAATGCTGATCAGCCTCTGCATTGACTAAGGTTTTTTCTATACGCTCCTGCCTGATATCGCGTTCCATTGGACTATCCTCCACAGCCAGTATAGTACCGTTCCTATGCAGTTCAAACACCAGGCTGCGTGCATCTTTTGAACCACGTTCATCGAACTCAACAAAAAACCATGAATCAGGGTCAGGCTCTGTTTCAGTGGTAATAACCGCATCCACAATAGAATACACGGTTTCATCCTGTGTGATATATTGATCTACTCCTAATATACGGGCAGCATACTCGCTGTAGGGTCCCTTGATGCGCTGTGTTTTCTGTACGATCAGATCCACTTGGATCATGTGACGGGGCAAGGCATAATAGAAACCGGGTGAATCTTCTAGCTTGTTGGCTTTAGCCTGACTGACAAATATCTGAGCTTGAGCGATATCAACAACTACTAACCCAGCTAACAGCAGTAGAATTCCAAAAAAACTAATTCGATTGCTTTTCATGTATTTAAATTTTTGAAGTTATTGGTATATAAAGCAATCCCAAAATTTTGTACTGGGTGGAACTGCCATGCCTTCCCAAATATATTGTTACTCATACCCCAATGAAAAATGATGATTAAAATTGTTGATACCTCCTTCATAGCAACTAGGTTTGAGGCTCAAAATTAGTAAAATGTAAGGAATATCGCACTTCTTATTTTTCTGATTTTTGGTTTGCTGTTTATGTCTGTCTCGGATCGGGCTGAACCGGCATGCGTGCCATCTTTTCAATTTCGAGCATAGGATATCCGAATTCCTGAACCACAGTACCTAACAGCAGATATATACCTGCGCCCTGAAACGGATAGTGCTTCAGGCTATTCGGGAAATGAACGGTATCAAACAGCTCACCTTTTGCATCTGTGAAGGTGCCAAAGTGCATCAGCTCACCTTTGACGGTTTTAACATATTTCACACATACTAATTTACCCAACATACGTTTTTTTGCTCCTTGGTGTGCTAGCATATCTTTGGCCATCAGTTCGCCACGAAATTGAGTTTGCAGCATATCAAATTCCGATATGGAAACTGTAAAACCCAATAATTCAGTTTCGTCGTAAGCATCTTCTATCCGGCGACTTTCGAGCATAGGCAGACTATATCTCTTTGCCTGATCCTTAAATAATATTGCCTGCTTATCTTCGGTACGACTTTTTTTACGATAAAGGTGGGCTTCCCACAGCAGGCCCGGCTTAGGTTGCCCTGTAAAAGCAAAAGCTCCGGCCCTGATCAACAAGACCAACTGCTGCATATCAGGCTCAACTCTTTCGATAAAGTCGTGCAAATGATGAAAAAGCCCGTTACGATTGCGCTCTTCTATTAGCTGATTTGCAAGCTTGCTTTCTAATCCATTCAGATGGACAAATCCTATATATACTGTTGTATCGCATACAGTAGTGAGGTATTGGCTGTGATTCACACATGGCAGATGCAATATTCCTCCCTGCCTTCGTACCTCATTGAAATAGAGCCATCCAGGATAAAACCCGCCAAAATTATTAATCACAGCTACTTGAAACTCAAGTGGATAATGTGTCTTGAGGTACAGGCTCTGAAAGCTTTCTACCGCATAGGATGCCGAATGGGCTTTAGAAAAGGAGTAACCGGCAAAAGACTCGATCTGCCGCCACACTTCTTTGGTGATTGCTTCCGGATACGCCCGTTGGCTACAGTTGTTGAAAAAGCGTTGTCTGATCTGTTCGATATCTTTTTTTCGCCCTTTTTTGCCGCTCATCATCCGGCGGAGCATATCAGCATCTGACAGGTCGAGACCGGCAAAATGATGGCACACCTTGAGTACATCTTCCTGATAAACCATCACACCATAGGTTTCTTTCAACTGTTGTTCCATGATCGGATGTATATAGTTAAAGCTTTCGGGCTGATGAAACCGCTGAATATATTCACGCATCATACCTGATTTTGCCACCCCCGGACGTATGATAGAGCTGGCAGCCACTAAGGTCTGATAATCGCCGCATCGCAGCTTGTGCAACAGGCCGCGCATAGCCGGACTTTCAATATAAAAACAGCCAATAGTCTCAGCTTTTCTGAGTTGTTCCTTCACAGCAGGGTCTTGCTTGAAAAGCTTTACATCATGTATATCCAACTGAACACCCTTGTTCTTCAGTATGATATCTGTTGCTTCCCGTATGTGACCTATGCCGCGTTGACTCAGTATGTCTAACTTCTCAAACCCAAGGTCTTCGGCTACATACATATCCCACTGAGTGGTAGGAAATCCTTTGGGTGGCATGTCAAGAGCGGTATACCAACTGATAGGTTCTTGCGATATCAGCACTCCGCCGGCGTGGATGCTGCGCTGGTTAGGGAAATCGAGTATATGGGATGCCAATTTGTGTATATGCTTAGTAACGGCATTGGATGAGCTGTTGCCATTGGGATTACGCACTAATTCATCTATCTCGGATTTGGGCAGCCCGTGTACCTTGCCTAACTCGCGGTAAATTGATCGTCCTCTGAATGTGGATATAGTCCCCAACAAAGCAGTATGCTTTTGTCCGTAGCGTTTAAAGATATAGTCTATCACCTCATCGCGATCTTTCCAGGAATAGTCAATATCAAAATCGGGTGGACTGCTTCGTTTGGGGTTCAGAAAACGCTCGAAGTACAAATCCAGTTCTATAGGATCTACATCGGTAATACGCAGGCAATAGGCCACCACACTGTTGGCACCGCTTCCACGACCTATATGATAGAAGTTGCGCGACATGGAATATCGTATTACATCCCATGCAATCAGGAAATAAGCTGCAAACCCTAATTTGTCAATAATCGCCAGCTCCTCTTCTACCCTTAGCCGCGCTGTTTTGTTAGTAGTACCGTATCGGTATATCAGTCCGTCAAAAGCAAGCTTTTGCAACAACTGCCGGTCATCTGCTGCACTTGTAGTGAAGGTCTTTTTGTTTTTAATGGTCGAGAAATCAAAGTCAACAGCACAGTCATGTATCAATTTTTCGGTGGTTTGCAGCAATTCAGGATATAATGCAAATGCTGCCCGCAGCCGGTCTGGAGGCAGCATGAACTCGTCGGGAGCTGCCAGAGCATCAGGATGTATTTTGCTCAACAAGCAGTTATGATCAACAGCACGAAGGTTTTGGTGGATATAATAGCCTTTTTCATCGGTAAAAGTTACAGGCTGCATCAACAGCAAGCGTTCTTGTTTGTATCTCAGATTGGAGTTCAGCAGGCGAGACACCTGCGACAGTCTGACACCGAGATATTCGTTCTCACGCAGCTGACCGGGTAACCGGCTACCGGCAGGATAAACCACATACACATGTGAAAAAAAGGGAGCTTGCAAAGGATAATCTGTCTTACCCATATTGTGATGCGTAAGCATTTCGTTCAGCTCCCTGAAGCCTTCATTATTGCGGGCAATACCGGTGTAAAGCAAATTGTCGCCATTACGAAACTCAACACCGGCAATAGGCTGTATGCCTTGCTTGCGACAGGCTTTTACAAAATCTATCATCCCGGTGCTGTTGTTGATATCGGTCAGTGCTAAAGCCTCAATACCCATATTCCTGGCCTGACCAACCAATTGTTCAATGGAAATGGTCCCATAGCGCAAACTGTAATAGCTGTGATTATTCAAATACATTTTTACTACCCGATTGAATGAGAAAAGTTTAGATATTTTCTCTGACTTCAAAATGATTAATTTTTAATCAAAAATAACGACGTTAAATTAATCATTACAATTTACTATGTCAAGTATATCGGGTTAGTTTTTTTATGAAAGGAGGAAAAGGGTTGGGTACTTCACAGTTTATCAATGCGATAGCTTGCGGTATATAAATAGAGCTATGTTCATTTCTTTTTCAGAGGGAATGATCACCGTTGTATTGTTTTAGCATGGATATTTGAGGAAGGTTCTGATGAGTAGTGCGTTGGTTTACATCGGTATCAGTTATCCAATAATCCTCTTCCTGTTTTTTTGATACGTCCGTTTTGTTTGAATTCGGTGATCAGTCTGTCGAGTATTCCATTGATAAACACTCTGCTTTTGAGTGTGCTGAAGTATTTAGAGATTTCGATATATTCGTTCAGGCTCACCTTGATTGGAATAGAATCAAATTCGGTGAGTTCGGTCAATGCCATTCTAAGTATGAGCACATCCATCACGGCTATGCGTTCAAGTTCCCAGTTGGAGGTTGATCCGGCTATGATTTCGTCCCATTCGCTGCTGTTTAGGATTGTGTTACGAAACAGTTCTTTCACGAACATCAGGTCTTCGTTGACTTCGTCATTGGCTGTTTTAAGGAGTGGTGGAAGCTGGCTGTTTTCGTTGAATTGTGTGTCGAAAAATCGGAAAAAGTTTAGCAGCATATGAGTGACCAGGTGATAGTCGTCAACAAAATACATGCTTTTTTCTTCGTAGAATGATTCTAACAGTTCGACTTCAGTAAATAGCTCGGTTATAATGAACAACACTATTTTTTTATCTTCCTCGAATCCTTCTTCGGGCACATTCATATACAAGTTATAAACATCTGTTTCTCTAAGCCGGTTATAGAACAGGCGAATCATTTCCTGCTCATCGGCCCAGTTGATCTTATAGAGCTGTTCTTGTTTACGGAAGTCTTTATTCTGCTGAATGGTTGCCAGCACACGATTTTCAACAAACCGCATATTTGGGTTTAGGTCATCGGCAGTAGGCAGGTATTTGCGTTTATTGTCTTCTATTCGATTTTCGGCAAATCGGGTCAGCTCTATTAAAAAAGAAAGCTGATAAATAAATAGCTCATAAAGTTTGTTTATACTCAGTATCAGTTGTTTTTCACCCTGATCTATCTTTTTCTCGCCCGACTGGAAATACGCATATAATGCCTGTAACACTTTTACTCTAAGATGCCTTCTGCTCAACATATTTATACAAATGAACCTATCTAAAAGAGCGCAAAGGTAGTGTTTTTTGGCGGGTTGCGTTATACTTCATGTTTTTTTACTCCACCAATGTGTTTGAAAGCCTTGCTGAGTATGGCTAAGTCGTTCAGTACACGATAGTCGCGGGCATATAAAAGGTTGAGCCGGTCGATCAGTGATTTATCCATGACTTGCCTTTGAAATGTATCGGCCGGCGACAACACACCATTTCGTATAGTTGGTAGTTTGGTTTTCTCATCCGATCCGGTTGCATATCCTACCCAGCTAAGCCGGCCTATAAGCACTTTCCATGTGTTTAATAATGCTCTGCCAGACTTTTTTACAAACCAAATCCATATAGGAGATCCTACTATGAGAATCAAGGCAGAAACTAAATCGAACATGCGTTTGTTTCGCCTATTGCTGATAGTGTCAATAGCCTTAATATCAACGGTATAAAGATCGCCTTTGGTGTTGATGGAATTGCTGCCAATGATAGATAAGCTGTCTTCGGGAGCAATTTTATAGTTGACCCTACTATCGTGCCATTCGGTCATCTTATCGATTATAGTCTGATGAGAGATATCTTTAGAACAAAATATCACCTCGTTGATACGATAGATCTGTATTATATCGGGTACTTGCCGAAGATTCCCAATGAAAAAGTCATCTGTATCGGCTTGTTCTTCCACTTGGGCAAAGCCAATAAAATCAATACTGATAGCAGAACTTTTTAGTATGGCTTCCACCCGTTTTATTTCGTCTTTACTCCCTATGAGCAGGAAACGTTTTTTCAGTTGGTCGCCCATTTCAAAGCCTTCTATTTTCAGAAGATGGCCTACGAATCGCCATAATATGCTGACGATGGCAAACCATGCCGTACCTATAAGAATAAGGGCTCTTGAAAATCTATATGACTCGGGAAGCAACCCATAAAGTACTAAAATGACTAATGTGCCAATCAACAGGCCTTGTAAAGCTTTTCCTATTTTGTAGGGTTTGTCGTAACCTCCGCTTAGATAAATACTGATCAGCCAGATAAGAAGATATCCGGGAATAATCACCGTGATTAGCATCAGTGGGTAATCACCTCCGTGTCGGTAAATAGTCAGCTCGCCCCACCATTGCTGTATAAGGATAAAACCGGTCCAAACAGTAACAGCTTCTAATACAGCTAATGCTATTCGCCTGATAAACCGTGAACTCAGAGCTAAGAAAGCACGAAAATATACAGCAATATTGATCAGAAAGGTAAAGGCCTTCGCACGCTGCTGACTGAAATGTTTGCGAGCAAATATGATCATGGCATTGTAAAACACAAACACATAATTTACGCTGCTCTTCTTGGTACTCTCACCTTTATAATGTATGATACGAGTTTGGGGGAAATAATAGTTTTTATATCCGCTTTTCTGGATTCGATACGAGAGGTCAATATCTTCACCGTACATAAAAAAATCTTCGTCCAACAGTCCTATCTCATCTAAAACTGTTTTGCGCAGCAGCATAAAGGCTCCCGAGAGCACATCCACTTCGTTGGTTTCAAACTCGTTTAAAAATCCTAAATGGTATCGGCTAAAGCGTGGTGAGCCGGGAAACAGGCGGGATAAGCCAAATATCTTGTAAAAAGCAGTAGCAGGTGTAGGTAGTCCTCTTTTTGATTCGGGCAGAAACTTTCCCTGACCATCCACCATGCGTACACCCAATCCACCGGCATCAGGATGACTGTCCATAAAAGCGATGATCTGGTGAAACGTATCATCTTCAACTACAGTATCGGGATTCAACAGCAACACATATTCCCCTTCAGAAATACGGATAGCTTGATTATTAGCCCTGCTAAAGCCGGTATTTTCAGTGTTGGCTATCAAATGTACTTCGGGAAACTTAGTACGCAACATCTTCAATGAGCCATCAACCGAGTTGTTGTCAACTACTATCACTTCTCCCTCAATGCCCTTCATGGCCTTACGTACCGAGTTCAGACACTGCTCTAAAAAATATTCTACATTATAGTTTACTATTACAACCGAAAGTTTGGTCATACTGATCTGACTTCTTAATTGCAAACGGTTTTAACTTCACAAAAGTACATGCATTCTGTCAATCCTGAAAAATCATATAGTAAGATTAGCAGCATATCTTTTCTTGGGATTACATCATCATTGCCAACAGTTGTGAAAAGAGTATCATCAACACCAATGCGATTGGATAGACTGTCGCATATCCTACTGAGGCGGCGTCGCTATCTATTTTAGTATCAATAGCAGCTAATCCGGGTGTGCTTGTCATCGAACCTGTTATGACACCTAACAGGGTTATAAAATTCAATTTAAACACATATTGACCTACCCATGCACCAACAAACATAGGTAAGATAGTGATCACTATACCTATTCCTATCAGTTGAAGTCCGTTATCGGATAATATACTTGCCAATTCGCTGCCGGCACTTGTTCCTACTGTAGCCATAAACAGCAGTAGTCCCATTTTGCGCATAAGCTGGTTTGCACTGCCCGACATAGACCAAAGTATAGGCCCTGTTTTACCTATATTACTTAATATCAATGCAGTAGCTAAAACACCACCGGTTAGCCCCAAGCTGAAATCAAACAGTCCAAATATCGGGATACTGATTGAACCTACTAACACACCTAATACAATCCCGAGTGCTATTGGAAGAAAATTCGTTTCGGATAGTTGTTTTTCGTCATTACCAAGCAGGCGGCGTACTTCTTGCATCTCCTGACTTGAGCCCGAAAGCAGCAGCTTGTCACCAAAACGGAGCTTGCTATGTGGAAACGGTTTCAAATCTATACCACTACGTCGGATCCGGGTGATAGTAGCATTCATAGCTGTCAGGTTCAGTTCTTGAATGCTTTTGTTCACAATCTTTTTATTGGTAACCAACAACCAGTTCACCACAAAACGTTCGTCGAAAGTGAGCTCCTCTTCTACCTTTTCACCTATCAAAAGGGTAGCCCGTTGTATGGCAGCATCATCACCTACCACTTTTACATAATCGTTGAGATGTAGTATAGTTTGAGCTGTAGGGGAAAAGATCGAATCTCCATTTTTTACTCGCGAGATCACAGCTTGCGTCATATTTCTAAGGTCTAACTCACGAAGGCTCTTTCCGTCAACATTAGTATTGGTAACCATCAATACGGCATTATGGATTTTAGGATGACCTGAATGCAACTCATCTAAATAGCTTTTCGCTTCGGCTTTAAGGTCTTTGCGTACGATCCTGGGGTATATCTGTATAAAGAGAATGACCCCTATCACCCCTGCTGGATAAGCGATCCCATACCCTACAGCAGTCAGAGGCGAACCGGTAGCTTCAAAAGCAGCGGCAAGCCCGGGAGTACTCGTCAATGCTCCATTAAACAAACCTACTCCAACAGGAACTGATACGTTGAAAAAATATATAGCTAAAAATGTCAGACCCGCTGCTACGGCTATCAGTATGATACTGATTAACATTAGCTGTCGGCCGTATTGAAGAGCAGCCTCAACAAATCCTGGCCCTGCCTGAATACCTATGGTGAAGATAAAAAGTAAGATACCTAACGTCTGAAATTCAGTAGGAACAGAGTACCCTAAATGACCCATGATCAAGGCTACAAAAATAACTGCTGACGAGTCCAACGAAAAACCTTTGACTTTTATATCACCTAACAGCAATCCAAGACTGATAATGATAAAAAGCATGAAATAGCCCTGATGCAGAAAACCTTCCATACTACTGTAAATTATGCGCAAAAATAAAGATTCCAGCATGTACAACCTACATAAGAGAAAAATTAATATACATCAAATAAAACAATACCTGCAAAAAAAAATTGACTTATTCTCATTTCAGATGAGGATAATTGTATTTTTACAATCTGTATCAACCAAATTAAACAGAAACCTAAAAAGGATAAGCTGTATTAACCATATCATTATGAGTAATCAATGATTAAAAAACTTTATAAAAAAATATGGCAATTCCGTTCATTACGAATGCTGGAATTGTTTTAAACATGATGTATTACATAAATTTTAAACAGATGAAAGAAAAAATTTTTACTATAGGCTTGCTGTGCATGTTGGTTTTACATGCATCGGCTCAATGGAGTGATGATCCTGCTGTGAATTTGCAACTTAGCTTTCAGGATGGTGAGCAGGTTATTCCGAAAGTTGCTCTTTGTCCTAACGGAGATTACTATATAGGTTATTTTGCATTGGAGAGTGGCAACTATAATGTGTATCTGCATAGATTGGATAATTCAGGGAATAAGTTGTGGGGTGATAACGGTATTTTAATCAGTTCTCATCCTTCCATGACTTGGCTAACTGATTGGGAGATAACTGCTGACCATGAGTCTCATGCTTTATTAAGCTGGCAGGATATCCGGTTAAACGAGAATAATAATATAGTGGCTTATCGCATTTCACCTGATGGCGATTTTGTGTGGGGTCAGGATGGGCTTCAGCTTTCCAACAGCGAAGCGTTTGATGTGTCGCCCAAGGTAACTGTTACGCAAGATAATAATGCGGTATTTGCCTGGGAAGCTGATGGAGAGATCATATTGCAGAAGATAAGTCCGGCTGGTGAAAAGCTTTGGGGTGCCGACGGCATCCTCCTTACTCATGAAAACAGCTTGACATGGCCACAGCTATTGCCAGTAGGTAGTGATGACATCATCCTCAAATATTTTGTTGACAGCGGTGTGCCCTGGGCTCCTACCCGGCATATTTATGCCCAACGCTTTGATACAGATGGTCAGCCGGTGTGGACAAATCCGGTTGTCATAAGCAACGCAGGAACGGTACAGGCATGGCTGCAGATATTGCCTATGATAAACGATGGAAATGATGGATTTTATATCTCATGGCACGACTATCGCATCTCAGGCAACGCTGCTACAGCATGGCTACAGCATATCAACCTTGACGGACAAGCCGTGTTTCAACAAAATGGAGTGCAGCTGTCTAATTTAGATGATGCAAACCAGTTTTATACCTGTCTGGCACGTCCTGCCAATGATCCTAATGTGTATGTGTATTGGAATGAAGTGAATGGAGGTCAAAGTTTGTATGGTATCTTTGGCCAGAAGGTGGCGCCTGACGGCAGTCTTTTATGGGGAGAAGCAGGCAGAGAGGTATTCCCGGTAACTACTCAAACAATGACACCACAAATGGCATTTGGATTGGATGAGGATGTAGTGTTGGTTTATGATCATTATTTCGACTCTTATAACACCTCTATCCGTGTCGTTCGCTTGAACTCCGAAGCTGAATTTGTATGGGAGCCTGTCGAAACTATTGTCAGCTCGGTAGTATCGGCCAAAGTACACCTGGATGCATCGCCTTATGACGGAAATCAATTGATCTTTGCTTGGGAAGACAACCGCGATGGCGGCCCCCATTTATTTGGTCAAAATATTACATCAACCGGACAGTTAGGCATAGTCGGATCTACCGAAGGCACTTTATCTGGAACAGTCGCCATAGAAAATAATCTTGCCGAAGTAACGGAAGTAGTGATACAGATAGGTAACCAATCTTTCTCACCGCAACCAGATGGTTCATATAGCCTTATATTAGAAGCAGGCTCATATAGCGTGACAGCAAGCCATCCATTTACCAACGACTTTACAATCGATAATGTGGTCATAGTGCCTGACGAAACAACCGTACTTGATATTGCGTTGGAGATGAAACGCACTACCATGGAATGTGTGGTACTTTCTCAGGGTGAAGTAGCTGTTGAAGGAGCTACAGTTACAGTTGTCGGTCCAGAAGATCAATATAACGGGATCACCAACGAGGATGGAAAGATATTTTTTGAACAAGTTCCATATGGATGGTACTTCGGCCAGGCATATTTAAACGAGCCCGAATCACCATCATATGATACTGCTATCATTGATGATTCCAATACACAACTTAGATTTTTACTTATTCTAAACTCATTGAACGAGAAAAGTGACTATTTTTCGACCGTCATACAGCCTAATCCGATACAAGACTTCAGTACGCTGATCATTAAATCCGATAAACCGAAAAGATATACGATACAAATAATGAATCAAACTGGTAGGCTTATTGCCCGTAGCGAGTTAACCACAAATACAGCTACAACAGTTCTATTATTATCCGATCTGATACAGACAAAGCTTGCCAAAGGGCTTTATACCCTTATCGTTGATGATGGGATATCTAACCAGGCAATTAAGTTTATGGCAATGTAATCGTCTGTTTACAGGGCTGGTAGCATGTGTTTTCCGGCTTATCTTTTCGTTTTTTGTTTTATATGCTTTTCTTTGAAAAAAAAATCATTAAGCTTGTCAATCCAAAAAAAGTAGTTACATTTGCAGCGCTTTTCAAGCATATTGTTCTTTCAATACATTTTTCGGATCGGTAGTTCAGTTTGGTTAGAATACATGCCTGTCACGCATGGGGTCGCGGGTTCGAGTCCCGTCCGGTCCGCAAAAAAAGCTCTCTTGATGAGGGCTTTTTTTGTTGGTACTCCATGATAAATCTGCTGTTCTATTTTCGTAAGCTCTATACAAACAAAAACCTTTGCCAATAAAAAATCAGCAAAGGCTTAAAGATCAAATACTTGTCTCCCCGACAGGGCTCGAACCTGTGACCCATTGATTAAGAGTCAATTGCTCTACCAACTGAGCTACGGAGAGAAAATCAACTGCAAAAGTAAAAATTAAATAAAACGAGCTGAACAAAAAATTAGATGATTTTGAATGGATACTTTAAAACAAGGTAATACTTACCTCTTTATAACATGGGCTATTTTACATACCTCCGTTTTCCAAAACCAGTAAATTATATACTTTTGTGAAAAAAAATAGAAACTTACAAACAACCTGATTTTTGTGGTAAGAAAGAATTACAAGGCCATTTTCTTTTTATTTTATTTCATAAGTACCTTGTTATCTTCGTTTTGTACTACGAACACACATTAATTAACAGTATGGGCAAACAATGGGTAATTTCTGATATACACGGTTGCAGCAAGACACTCAGACATCTGATCGAAAATCTGATCCAGCCGGAGCGTTCCGACAGATTATATTTTTTAGGTGATTATATTGATAGAGGCCCTGATAGTAAGGGTACTATTGATTATATCATGGGATTGCAGGAAAAGGAATACGATCTTGTCTTATTAAAAGGCAACCATGAAGAGTTTTGCCAGCAGTCGTGGAATGAAGACCGAAACAAGAAAAAACTTTTTGGCGTGAATACCAAAACAAAATCACAGTCTATCTGGGAAAAGTTCGGGGGTAAAGAAACCTTAGACAGTTTTGGAGTTCGCTATGCTTCCGAAATCCCAGAGCATTACATTGAATGGATGAGTCAGCTTAGGTTGTATGTAGAGTTGGAAGAGTTTATATTAGTACATGCCGGATTGAATTTTGATATAGTCGATCCACTGACAGACACTCATGCCATGCTTTGGGTAAAAGAGTTTAAAGTGGACCCTTCCAAAATTCGTAATAAAAAAGTGATTCATGGGCATACCCCTGTCGATCTGGAATTTTTAGACCATGTGATCCGGAGTAAATCATATCACTTTATTGATTTGGATAATGGGGTTTATATGTGTAACCGTACGGGTTATGGCAATTTAGTTGCTTTTGAGCTCAACAGCAAGGAGTATGTAGTTCAGCCTAACCTTGATTGTTAGACAGTTAGTTACAATCAGAATAGTCTTTTATCTGACATATCTTTCTAACCATTGAATCCATTCGTAATGCATATGCAGCACCGATTCGCGTGAGTTGTAGCCATGGCTTTCATGTGGCAGTATCACCATACGTACGGGTGCACCTAACCCTCTTAACGCATCGTAATAGCGTTCGGTCTGCATAGTATATGTGCCCGAATTATTATCGTCGCCACCGTGAATAAGCAATAGTGGGGTTTTCATTTTGTCGGCATGCATAAATGGTGACATACGGTTATACAGCTCGGGAGCCTGCCAATAGGTACGTTCTTCACTTTGAAATCCAAAAGGTGTCAGACTGCGGTTATAGGCCCCACTACGAGCTATGCCAGCCGCAAAAAGATTGCTATGGGTAAGCAGGTTAGCCGTCATAAAAGCACCATATGAATGGCCTGATACCGCTATCTTTTTGGGATCGGCAACCCCCATATCTACTAATTTATCAATGGCTGCCTGAGCATTGGCTATAAGTTGTTCGATAAAATAGTCGTTAGGCTCATCAATCCCTTCACCCACTATAGGAAAGCTGGCATTGTTCAGCACGGCATACCCTAAGGTAGCCAACAGTATGGGTGAGCTGGCACCTACCCGGGTAAATGTATATGGCGAGCTACCAAGCTGTCCGGCTGCATCGCTAGTCTTATATTCAGTAGGATAAGCCCATAACAAGCCCGGTAAAGGCTTGTCAATACCGGCTTTGAACCCCGCCGGCAGATACAACATCCCGGAAAGTTGTACCCCATCAGCACGTTCGTAGTGTATCATCTCTTTTTGCAATGTGCGCAATAAAGGCATCGGATCAGGAAAAGAGGTTATCTGAACAAGCTTTTTATTCGGCAGCCTTCGCAAAAAATAATTGGGTGGCTCTTCAACAGATTCACGCCTTGTGATACAATATAATTGTTTGCTGTCAATCAGCTGTATTGGCTGCTCAAAATAAGGAGCTTCGCTTCTCCACAACCGGTTTGTTTTGCCCGACGTTATATCATAGCTATCAATAAACGGGCGGTTTCCTTCGGATGAGGCACCCTGACCAAACAGAAACAGTTGATCCTTGCTATCGCTAAATAATAAAACCCGTTTGCCCCTATCGTTGGTAGTAAGCTGAAATCTTCCAGGATCATTATATCTGTCTTCAGTAGATCGATCGAAGATCAGATGGAGTTCAGGATTTTCTTTATTTGGGTCGAACGCATAGGTGCGGCTGATCCGGTCTTTATACCATCGCTCGGTGATGATAGCAAAATCATCTTTTCCCCATGAGATAGCTCCGAAGCGCAAGGCAAGAGTAACTGACTCAATAGGATTGCTTTCAAAAGGAGATTTAAGAAAATAGACTTTTTCGCGTGAGCTGGCTTTGGTTGCCGGATCGCCTTGATCAATAGCTTCTACCCAATAAACTATGGAGGGCTGATCAGCACGCCATTGTGGCGAACGTATTCCTTTACGAACTGCATCAAAGCCTTGTGGAAGATCATCGGATAGTGGAATGTCAGCTAATGTCTTGACCAATTTGCCAGAGCTATCGTATATCTTATAGCTTTGAGGAAAACGGCTATAAGGTACTTCGTAAGAAAAAGGCTGCGTATATTGGGTGAGCAACAAATATTTACCGTCGGGAGAAGGATCAAACTGACCGATCAGGCATGGCTCAGCTATCAGGGTATGTATATTTCCGTTCAGATCGACCTGCTTGAGCTGTGACGAGGCATAAAATCTAAAAAGTTGTTCATCGTATTCGTTTTGCAGTAAATCCTGAAATGTACGTAGTGCAGCTTTTCGACCTATGCTCTCCTGTATGATGGGTGATATAGCGGTGCGAGGGCGAGCAGGTATGTCAGCTCTGAGTTCGTCTATACCTTTATATACCAATGATTTGCTATCAGGCATCCATTTGAATGCTGGCCATAGCACTTCGTTAAGTTTATCGTCGGTTAGTTGTTTTGCACTGAGCGTAGTCAGATCAATCAGCCAAAGCCTGATCCCCTCCCCTGTCGTCAATGTAAATGCAATATATTTTTCATCTGGCGACCATTGTATGTTACGTATCTGTGCTTTTGATGGCAAGCCTTGTATCCTTGTTTCGTTTTTACCATCCATATCCATGAGTCGCAATCCGGTATAATACGATGCACGGGAAGGACCATTCGTAGTTAGGTTTATCCTAAGTCCGGCCAACCGAAGTTCTTCTGCTGCCAGATCATCCAAAGCAGGCAATGCCGGCAATTCCATCAGTAAAATTTTAGATACCTTAGCACCTATAGATATAGTAGGTGTGGCAGGTGCATCAACCAAATCAATGATCTGTTGAGGCGGTAACTGATAGCCTGTACCTAACTGAGCCTGAGTTATGAAGTATAGGAAAGTGAAACTGAAAAAAATTGAAATAAATCTGAGATAGTTCATAATAACAATGGTTTTATGAAAAGGTAAAAGTAAGCTATTTCCTATCTTTAAAAAAACTGTAGTCAGTTTTGGGCTGATGTAAAACAGGGTAAAGTAATGTTCAGGATGGCTGTTGCTACATAAAATTTTTCGTGTTGAGCTATCCCCTGTTTCTCTTCTTGAAATTCTGCGTAAATTAGCCTTTCAATACTTAATGGATTATGTCTGAAATTGCTTTGTTTGCCGAACGAATCTCTCGTGAACTATCGCTTGAATATCAATACGTCCGAAACACCTTGTCTCTTCTCTCCGAAGGGGCTACGATTCCTTTTATTGCGCGCTACCGCAAAGAGAAGACCGGTTCAATGGATGAAGAGATCATTGCACAACTTCATAAGCGTATGCAGCAACTTGAGGCTTTGGATAAGAGGCGCGAAAGTATCATAGGTTCACTTAGTGAGATGGATAAGCTCAGCCCTGAATTAGAAGAGGCTATCTATGCAGCAACTGATATGGCTAGCCTGGAAGACCTGTATCTTCCTTATAAGCCAAAGCGGCGTACACGTGCAAGTATAGCCCGTGAGAAAGGATTAGAGCCATTGGCTAAATGGTTGCTGGCTCAACACCAAGGCGATATTCTCAAGCAGGCTAAGGCGTATCTGTCGGAAGAAAAAGGGATAGACCAGCTAGAACAAGCCTTGCAAGGAGCACGTGACATTATAGCCGAAGAAATTAGCGATGATCATAGAGTACGAGCCTTTTTACGTCAGCTGTATCATCGGACAGCCATCATAGAAAGCACGCTCATACCCAAAAAACTACAAGATGCCAAAACCTACCAACAGTATTTCGACTGGGAAGAGCCACTATCAAAGGCACCTTCCCACCGTGTGTTAGCATTGCTTAGAGCCCGTAATGAGGAACTGCTGAAGGTTAAGATACGCGTTGACACTCAAAAAGCTTTGAGAACTATCGAACGTCTGTATATACGTACCTCAACAGAAGCTGCAAAACAGGTATATACGGCTATTACCGACGCATGGAAACGCTTGTTGGAACCTTCAATGGAGAATGAAGTAAGGCAATGGGTAAAAGAGAAAGCCGATAAAGTAGCGATACAGGTGTTTAGTAAAAACCTGCGGCAGTTGCTTCTGGCACCGCCTCTTGGACAAAAAGTGGTGTTAGCCATTGACCCGGGCTTTCGAACCGGTTGTAAATTAGTTGTATTAGATAAACAAGGGCAGTTAGTGCATAACGATACTATTTTTCCGCATCCTCCCGAGCATGAGGTAAAGCTCTCTATTCAAAAGATCAAAAACATCGTCAACGCATACAAGGTTGAAGTAATTGCTATTGGAAACGGTACAGCCGGTCGAGAAACCGAAGACCTGATCCGTAGCATACGTTTCCATAAAGATGTGATGGCAGTCATGGTCAATGAAAGCGGTGCTTCGGTCTATTCAGCCTCAAAGCTTGCAAGGGATGAGTTTCCGGATTATGACATCAGCGTACGCGGTGCGGTGAGCATAGGCCGACGGCTGATAGACCCCTTGGCCGAATTGGTAAAGATCGATCCCAAATCAATAGGCGTTGGACAATATCAGCATGACGTAGATCAGAAAGCATTGCAGGAGAGCCTGATACAAACTGTTGAGAGCTGCGTGAATGCAGTAGGTGTGGAACTGAATACTGCCAGCGAACAACTGCTGTCGTATGTGAGCGGTATAGGTCCGCAATTAGCCGCTAATATCGTCGCATACAGAAACGAAAATGGAACTTTTAAAAACCGAAACGAACTGAAACATATCCCCAGACTTGGAGAGAAAGCCTTTGAACAATCAGCTGGATTCTTACGCATCAGAAATGGTGAAAATCCATTGGATACCAGTGCGGTACATCCCGAAAGCTATGCGATAGCCGAAGCGATAGCAGATAAAGCAGGGATAGGAATAACAGATCTCATTGGCAAGAAAAGAGTGTTAGAGCAAATAAGAATTGAAGATTTTATCGATGAAAATATTGGAAAAGAAACGGTAAAAGATATTATACTTGAGCTAGAGAAACCCGGTCGTGACCCGCGCAACGCATTTGAGATGTTTGAGTTTGCAGCAGGTATCAGGTCTATGCACGATCTGAAAGAAGGAATGATACTCAACGGTATCATAACGAATATCACTGCATTTGGAGCTTTTGTGGATATAGGCGTACAACAGGACGGATTAGTACACCTCAGCCAGATGGCCAGCAGATACGTGCATGATCCAAATGAAATAGTGAAGATAAATCAAAAAGTACGCGTAAAAGTATTGAAAGTAGATAATGAAAGAAAAAGAATCAACCTAACCTGAATTATTCATAAAAATGAAAAAAATGCGGGTAAATATACTGTTATTCCATTGAATTTCAGTATATTTGTTGTAGATAAAACCCCGCACTATGGACAAAGATAAAATAAAAAAAGCATCCTTC
>Ga0265293_10000992_pt1 | contig 64521 bp, 46 predicted proteins | sample Munlanlewell138R_FD_192505 | JGI IMG/M metagenome (GOLD analysis project Ga0265293, IMG submission 192505) | Leachate microbial communities from a municipal landfill in Southern Ontario, Canada - Leachate well 138R | ecosystem: Engineered > Solid waste > Landfill > Unclassified | place: Canada... | reverse complement strand
GAGCCGAAACAATATACCCCCAGGGGTTTGATATCGATCAGGCACCGGAGTACGTGGCCGAGGCATCATGCAGGCTGCAATCCAGGAAAAAGGAGATCCGGATGCTCCGCTTCGATGTCCCTCCCGTATGGTCGAACGCTACCCGCATCGACGCCGTTCTCACCTTTCTCATCAGCGGTGCGGCGCTGGTCTTCAGCCTGCCCTGGCTGATGCTCATCCTCACCGTACAGGGCCTGCTGCGCGGCTTCTTCCAGCATCGTCTGTGCCCGGTGCACCGCACGGTATCGGCGCTGCTGGAAGCGCGTGGCCAGGGCGGCAAGCAGGAAAACGCCGGCGCCAAGATGTTCGCCGCGAAACTGCTCTTCCTGGCCAGTGCGGTCAGCGTCGCCCTGTGGCTGGCCGGCAGCACGCTGTGGCAGATTCCGGCCGCGGTACTGGTCGTTTTTTCGTTTGCCGAATGGGCGTTCTCGTTTTGCGCCGGCTGCTGGGCGTACACCCTGTGGTATCGACTGCGCGGTCAGTGAGAATATCCAATCGTCGTCCGGGCATCTCCGGCGCCTGCCGCCAGGCGATCTCCGAGAGATCGGCGGGTGGGATCCGGCCGGTCGCCGCACGTATCTGAGGCGGCGGCACCTCAGCCGGCAAAGCCGCCCGACGTCAGGAACTCGATCTCTTCCGGCGTGGACGTCCGTCCGAGAATTATATTGCGGTGCGGAAAACGCCCGAAACGCTGGATCACGTCCTGGTGGACGATGGCATAGCGCTCGTATTCGCCACCGAGCGGCTTGACGAGCTCCACCGCGCGCTGCTGATCGGCCGGATTCTCCGAATGCTCGAGCGGCAGATAGAAGAAAACGCGCAGTTCGGCATCGATCGTCTGATCGTGGCCAAGCGCGATCGCACGTTCGGCCAGACCGCGTGCCTGATCGTCGGTGGCGAACATCCGCGCCGTGTCACGAAACGCATTCCGCGGAAACTGATCGAGCAGGATCAGCAGCGCGAGTGCGCCTTCGGGCGTCTGCATCCAGGCATCGAATTCACCGCGCGCCGCCTGTTCGTGCGCCGCAAGAAAGCGTTCACGAAAATCGGCGTCGAACGCCGGGTCTTTCCGGAACCAGTTCTCGTGCCCGGCGTCCTTCCAGAACGAAACCACTTCCGCCGCTGTCGTCATTGCCCGCCTCCCTTTCGTGATCGTTGGCAAGAACGAACCTTACTTGATCGGCCGCAGTCCGCCCCATCGACATCGACCGCAAGAATCGGAGTGTCGATGGCCGACGGCACGGGTATTCTGGTGACATGATGACTGAGGATCAGACTTCTCTCATGGATGTGGCGCTTCCGGGCAAAACCGGGGACAAGCGCCGTAAGGCCGGACGGGCGTACGACGCCGCCGTCGGCGAGCAGGCCACCCATGTCGCGCGCGTCGCCGCAGTGGTGCACGCCTGCCGCATGATCGAAGCTTCGGAGACACCACCACCGCTCGCCGAACTGGCCGCTGGGGCAGGCATGAGTCCGTCTCATTTTCATCGCCTTTCCAAGGCGGAAACCGGTCTGACGCCCAAGGCATATGGCTCGGCCTGGCGCGCCCGCCGGCTGCGCGAGGAACTGGTCCGCCCGGAGGCATCGGTCACCGACGCCATTTACGGCAGCGGATTCAATTCCAGCAGCCGGTTCTACGAAGACGCCGACCGTCGGCTGGGCATGCCGGCGCGCGACTACCGCGCCGGCGGCGCCGGCGCCGTCATCCGCTTCGCCGTCGGCCAGTGTTCGCTCGGCGCCATCCTGGTGGCGCAAAGCCAGCGCGGCATCTGCGCCATCCTGCTGGGCGACGACCCCGATTATCTGGTGCGCGACCTGCAGGACCAGTTTCCCAGGGCGGAACTCATCGGTTGCGACCGCGAATTCGAGCAGTTGATCGCCCAGGTCGTGGGCTTCATCGAAGCGCCTTCGGTGGGCTTGCATCTGCCGCTGGACATACGGGGCACGGCCTTCCAGGAGCGCGTCTGGCGCGCGCTGCGCGAGATTCCGCCGGGCACGACCGCAACCTATACCGGGATTGCCGCCCACATCGGATCTCCCCGGGCCGTGCGTGCCGTGGCCCGGGCCTGTGCGACGAACCGCATTGCCGTGGCGATCCCCTGTCATCGCGTCGTGCGCCGCGACGGCAGCCTGGCTGGTTATCGCTGGGGCGTGAGTCGCAAGCGTGAACTGCTGCGGCGGGAGGCGGAGGGGTGAGCAGCCGGCAGCACGAATGGGCCGGCGTTCGCGCGCCGACTCATGGCCAAAGCCTCATGCCTGGTTGCGCCGCCTCGTCACCCCGATTCCGAGAAGTGCGGCGCCGATCAGTGCAAGTGGCAGGCGTAGCGCGGCACTATTGCGGGGTGCTGGGCAAGCAGGACAACCGCACCGCGTGCCCGTCGGCCGCAGATGCTGATCACGACTGCTGCGGCACCGTTTGGGCTGTGATCCCGGCCTGCGCGGCACCGTAGTCCACGTGCACGAGGTGGGTCTTGCCGTCGCGCGCGAGCGCAATTGCGTTTCCACTCAGCGTCGCGCCGTCCAGCGTGATTTGCACGCCGCTGCGCGCGCTGCGCACGCATTCGATTTCGTAGCAGGTGGCGCCATCACGCCAGGTGACGTGGAAACCATCCCAGTCAGCGGGCACGCACGGCGCGATGAGCAGCTTGTTGCCGGCACGGTGGAGGCCGAGAATCGCCTCCAGCCCCAGGCGCAGCAGCCAGCCGGCCGATCCGGTGTACCAGGTCCAGCCACCACGGCCGCGGTGGGTCCGCTCCCAGTACACATCGGCGGCGACCACATAGGGCTCGGCGAGGTAGGTGGCAATGCGCGCACGTTCACCGTGGCGCACCGGGTTGATCCAGTCAAAAATCTGCCACGCCTCGTCGCCCCGGCCGCTGGCGGCCTGCGCCAGGCCCAGCCACACGGCTGCGTGGGTGTACTGTCCGCCGTTTTCCCGCGTGCCGGCGATGTAGCCGCGGATGTAGCCGGGATCCAGTTCGCTGCGATCAAAGGGCGGATCAAAAAGCTGGATCACGCGCTCCTGCGGGTGCACCAGGCGCTGCATGGCGGCAGCCAATGCCTGCTGGCGGCGCTCTGGGCTGCCCACCTGTGCGAGCACGGCCCAGCTCTGCGGCAGCGAATCGATCTGGCATTCGGAGCTTTCGGCCGATCCGAGCACACTGCCATCGTCGGCAAAAGCACGGCGCCACCAGCCGCCGTCCCAGGCGCAGGCGTCTATGGACACAGCCAGCGCATCGGCCTGCTGCAGCCAGCGTGCCGCGCGCGTGGCGTCGCCGTGGCGCCCGGCAAGCGCCGCATAACGGCGCAGCACGTCCACGAGAAAAAGCGCCAGCCACACGCTTTCCCCGCGGCCCCTGTGGCCAACGCGGTCCATGCCGTCGTTCCAGTCGCCACTGCCCATGAGCGGCAAGCCGTGCTCGCCCAGACGCAGTACGTGGTCGAGCGCGCGCGCACCGTGCTCGTAGACGCTGTATCGGGCTTCCTGGGCACTGAAGGCGTCGTAGTACGAGGTTTCATCGGGCTGCAGCTCACGGCCCTGCAGGAAGGGCATGGTCTCGTGCAGCAATGCCACGTCGTCCGTGGCAGCCACGTACTCGGCCAGTGCCCAGGGCAGCCAGGCGCTGTCGTCAGACGAGCGCGTACGCACGCCGCGGCCATGCGGCGGGTGCCACCAGTGCTGCACGTCGCCGCGCTCGAACTGGTGGGCACAACAGCGCAGGATCTGTTCGCGCGCAAAGCGCGGCGCCAGCGTCAGCAGCGCCATCGAGTCCTGCAGCTGGTCGCGAAACCCGTAGGCACCGCCCGACTGGTAGTAGCCGCTGCGGCCCCAGAGGCGGCTGGCCACGATCTGGTAGACCAGCCAGCCGTTGACCATGCGGTCCAGGGCAGCGTCGGGCGTGCGTACCTGCACGCGGCCGGTGAGTTCGCGCCAGAACGCCTGCACCTGCTCCAGTTCGGCGCGTGCAGCGTCGGCGCTCACGGCGGCACGCACGAGTTCGTGCATGTCGCGGACGGACGCCGCGCCGCCCAGCGCAAAAACGAGCTCGCATTCGGCGCCGGGTTCCAGCCTGAGCGGCACCTGCCACGCACCGCATGGGTCCCCGTCGGCGCCAAAGGTCTGGCCAAGCTGCGATTGGCGCAGCGCACGCGGCGCGCGCAGCGTCTGGTGCACGCCGATGAACTCGCTGCGGCTGCCGGTGGCACTGACGCTCGGCGCGTCGTCACCGGCCGCATCGGGCACTCCGACCGCAAACCAGCCTGCGCGATCAGCGAATGCATCATTGAAGGCGTTGCGCGCCCAGATCACGCCCTCGCCGCGGTCGCACTGGGTGACCACGTGTGCGGCCGTGCCCGCACGCCGTTCGCCCAGCACCCACTCGACATAGCCGTAGACCGAAAGGCGGCGCACCGCCTCCGAGCGATTGCGCAGCCGCAGCACGCTGTATTTCAAGGGGTGTTCGCGCGCCACGAACACCGTCAGCGTCGACTCCACGCCTGCCTGTATGGTTTCAAAACGGCTGTAGCCAAAGCCATGGGTGGTTCGATACGGCTCCGGCCCCGCTGCGGGCAAGGCTGTGGGTGACCAGAAGAAGCCGGAGGCATCGTCGCGCAGGTAGAACGCTTCGCCACTGGTGTCACATACCGGGTCGTTGTGCCATGGCGTAAGGCGGAACTCGTGGGCGTTTTCACTCCAGGTGTAGGCGCTGCCGCTTTCCGAGACCACGCTGCCGAACGTCGGGTTGGCGAGCACGTTGGACCACGGCAGCGGCGTCGGGCGCCCGTGCTCCAGCCAGATCTGGTAGCCGCTGCTGTCTGCAAGCCAGCCACCATGGCCGTTGTCGTCCACCAGGTTTTCGGGCCGTGTGAGGCGCGCCGTGGGCGCCATCGGCTGCGAAGCCGCCGGGATGAGCGCGTCACCCGGCGTCTTGCGTTGCGGCCCGTCGGGCGGGGCGAACTGGTTCCTGAGTTCACCGTCACGGCCGTCGAGCACCATGCAGGCAGTGGCCAGCAGCAGTTCGCGCCCTCCTGGCGTGAACTGATCGCTCTGGCGCACGAAGACGCCGCCCGGCCGATCAAAGGGCGGTGCGCCCACGGTGGCCGTCGCGATGGCCATGATCCGGTCGCGCAGCTCCTGACGGTAGCCTGGCCGCTCTTCCACCCGGATGACCAGATCTGCACGCAGTCCGTGCACGTGCCACCAGGTATGCATCTTGATGGCCTGGCGTGCCAGCGGCAGCTCGGCTGCCCCGCTCACACGCAGCAGCACGATCGGCAGGTCGCCCGAAATTCCATACTTCCAGAGTGCCGACTGGCCGTGCTGCCCTGCTCCCGGCGCGCCCGCCGTGCGCTTGTCCGGATCGATAAAGAGCACGGCGCCGGCCAGCTCGGCAAATGTGCGGATTTCCTCTGGCGTGGCGCCAAGCTGATAGGCGAGCACCTGCTCATGAGTCCAGGCCAGATCGAACACGCGCGTGGCCAGGTGCCGGTCGGCATAGCGCGCAGCCAGCGCCACGGCTGCCGAGCGCTCGGCCGCCACTCCGGTCACCAGATCGACGGTACACGAGGCATGCGGCGCCAGCGTGAACTCGAGCCGCATGGCGGCAATCGGGTCGAGCGGGGTGCGATCGCCGTCGCCGAGCGCACGCGCACCGTGCAGCGCGGCCGGATCACTGCGGCTGCCGGTGCGGCCCAGGAACACGCCGCGCCGGGTTTCGTGGCTGAAAGTTCCCTGCTCATATCCGTGCCCGCTCATCAGATGGAAGAACGTGGGCGGACGTTCATCCATGGCCTTGCGCCGGCGTGTGGCCAGCAGCGCCTGCGATGCAGCGATGAACTCGGTCTCGACAAACAGCTTGCTGAACACCGGGTGCGCCAGTGCTTCAGCGCCCTGCGCGGCGGCCCACTCCAGGTAGCTGACGAGCGCCAGGCGGCGCGGACTTCCGGAGTGGTTGGTGACGGTCACGCGGCGCAGCTCGACGTCGTCTTCGGGGGACACCGAAATGTGCGTGCGCATTTCCATATCACCATCCCGGCGCACGAATTCGGCGCTGCCCTGGGCGAAGGTGGCTTCATAAGAATCCGGCGGATGGCGCGTCGGCTGCCAGGTGCTGGACCAGAGCAGATTGCGCTCCAGATCCTGCATGTAGCAGAAGATGCCGCTGGAATCGTCCACGCCATCGCCGTCCCAGGCGTTGACCGACCAGTCATTCCAGCGGCTGTAGCCGCCGCCGGCGGCGGTCACCATGACGTGATAGCGGCCGTTGGAGAGCAGTTGCACGCGCGGCACCTGGTTGTCCAGGCGACGGATGGTGCGCGCCGGCACGGCGCGCTCGCCGTCGGCAGCGCGCAGCTCGGCCATGTGCAGTGCGCCCGCTTCGATGCTGACCGCGGCCGGAATCTTTTCCTGCAGCAGCAGCTTGTAGGCGCGGAACTGCGGTTCGCGCAGAAAGCGCTGCTGCAGGCGCGGGCCGTTCAGCACCGAAGCCAGCGCCGTGAACGCCATACCCTGGTGGTGCGCCATGTAGGTGCGCACCACTGCGTATTCGGCCTCGGCCGGCAGGCGCGCGGGGGTGAAGTCCAGCGCTTCATAGAAACCGTAGCGGCCCAGAGCGCCCATGCGCGCCAGGCGCTGCAGATTGTCGCAGGCCGCGCGCGGTCGCAGCATTGCGGCCAGCGCCGTGGCGTAGGGCGCCACTACCAGATCCCTGGCCAGGCCGCGCTTCAAGCCCAGATCGGGCACGCCAAAGGCACGGTACTGGTACGCATAGTGCGCATCGGTGGTGTTGTAGGCTGATTCGGAGATGCCCCAGGGCACCCCGCGGGCCGCGCCGTAGCGGATCTGCTGCTCGATCACGTTGCGGCAGGTGCGTGTGAGCAGCGTGTTCTCGAAGCCGGGCATGAAGAGCAACGGCATCAGGTATTCGAACATGGTGCCGGTCCACGACACCAGCGCGACGCCTTCGCCGGCAGGCGTGAGCAGACGGCTGAACGCCAGCCAGTGCTCGGGAGATAACTGGCCAAGTGCGATGGCGGCATAGCTCGCCAAACGTGATTCGGACGCCAGCAGGTCATACACCGACGCATCACGCTCGCTGGTGTCGACGTTGTAGCCGATCGCGAGCAGGCGCTCTGCCGGATCGAACAGGAAGGTGAAATCGGCCGTGCACAGCGCGCGACAGCGCATCGCCAGCGCTGCGGCCTGATCCAGACGATCGCACAGCACCTGGCGGGCCCGGGTCAGCACGGCGGACGTGCCCGCCTCCGGGTGGGGCCCGTCCGCCCCGAAGAGGGCATCCAGTGCAGCATGTGCGGCGATCGCGGTCGGATTGGCATCCAGGACAGCCAGGACCGCTGCTGGCAGCGCGTTGCGAACGGTCCCTGGCGCAGCCCACGGCGCGACGCACGTCAGCTCCGCCAGCCAGGCCGCGCAATCGGCTTGCAGGCGGCGCAACCATTCGCATGCGTCCTCCGGCGCGGCGCGAGCGGGCCGCGCCGCGCCGGATTCGGTGGCAGCCGGTTTGCCCGTCGCTGGCTCTGTGGCTGCAACGGCCTGTGGCGTTTCCGCCCGAGCGGCAGGCATTCCTGCGAGCGCTGCACCGATCCGCTCCTGCAGGGCCTCCAGTGCCCGGCGCTGCTGCGACAGCGTGACCTCGGCTGCCGGTGCTCGCGCAAGCTGCCTGCCGATGGCCGCGAGTGCGGCTTCGGCGCTCGTGTCCAGTCGTGATCGTGTGCCGGAATCGGGATCGAACGCTGCGGCAAATACGCGCCAGGTATCGACAAGCCCGCGCCATGCCTGCGGCGGCAGCAGGTGTTCGTCTCCAGCCTCTTCCAGTCCGCGCGCGACCACCATCAGGGCGCTCACGAGGTTGCCGCTGTCCACGGTGGACACATATGCCGGCGGCAGCGGCGCCAGCGTCTGCGTGTCGTACCAGTTCAGGAAATGACCGTGAAAGCGCTGCAGGCGCTCCAGAGTGGCAAGCGTATCGGCGGCGCGCTGATGCACTTCGGTGCGAGTGATGTAGCCGAAATCGGCGGCACTGAGCACGGCGGTCAGGTACATGCCGATATTGGTGGGCGACGTCCGGTGCGCCGTCATCGGATGTGGATATTCCTGGAAGTTGTCCGGCGTCAGAAAATGTTCATCGGCACGCGTGAAGGTGACAAAGAAGTCCCAGGTGCGCCGTGCCACCGTGCCAAACCAGGCTCGCTGCGCCGGCGTGAGTGCCGCCGGCGATGGGTGCGTCGCGGGCCGGCTCAAACCCCAGGCGATGGCCGGCGCCGCCGCCCACAGCACCAGCAGTGGCGCGGCGCTCCAGAAATCCGGCATGCTTTCACCGGGCAAGGCGGCAGCGGTCAGCAGCGCAATCGCAGGTGCCGACCACATCAGACGATAAAACCCGGGCACTTCCTCGGGCGCGCTTCGTGCCACGGCGCTGGCTGGCGTCCACTGCAGCAGCCTGCTGTGGCTCACCATCCGGCGCCACAGGCTGCGGGCAATGGCGGTCAGCGCGTGCACGGCCTCGAATGGAAGCATGATGAGGGAAATCGCCGCCTGCAGCAGCGAGCGCATGCCGGTCTCGGCCGTCATGCGCCAGTGCAGCCGCCAGCGCATGCGCGGCGGTCTGGCTTCCATCTGGCGTGCCGAGGCGATGAGCGGCGGCGCAAACACGATGGCCAGGACAAACACCAGCCAGTAGCCCGGGTGCGAGTCGGCGAGCCAGCCGTGCAGCAGCAGCACCAGCAATGCGACCGGCACCAGGCTGCGGCGCAGGTTATCCAGCACTTTCCAGCGCTGGTGCGCGCTCAATGGATTGCGCACGGCCGCGCTGCCGACAGCGGGTACCCATGGCAGCAGCCAGTGGCCGATCTGCCAGTCGCCGCGAATCCAGCGCTCGCGCCGCTTCATGTCGGTGGCGTAGCTTTGCGGGTGGTACTCGTAGAGTTCGACGTCACTGACCAGACCGGTGCGCGCATAGCTGCCTTCCAGCAAGTCATGGCTGAGAATGGCGTTTTCCGGGAAACGATCGCCCACCGCGCGCATGAAAACATCGACTGCGTAAATGCCCTTGCCGATGAAGGACGATTCGCCAAACAGATCCTGGTAGACGTCGGACACCAGCCCGGTGTAGGGGTCGAGTGCGATTTCGGTACTGTAGAGCAGCGCCAGGCGGCTCGCGCCGGTGCGCGAAGCACCCACGGAAACGCGCGGCTGCAGCACGCCATAGCCGGCCGTGACGCGACCGCACTTCTCATCCCAGACCGCACGGTTGAGCGGGTGCGCCAGCGTGGCAATGAGGCGCCTGGCCGCCTGTGGCGGCAGCTCGGTATCGGCGTCCAGGGTGATCACGTAGACCACGCCGCGCAGGAGCTGTTCGTCGCCCACCAGCAGGTGGAAGTCTTCGGGAGCCCGGGCCCGCAGAAAGCGGTTGAGTGCGATCAGCTTGCCGCGCTTGCGCTCCCAGCCCATCCACACGCCGGCGGCGGCGTTCCACAGGCGATCGCGCACGAAGAGCGCAAAACGCGGCGCCCGGTCGGGTTCGTAGCGCGCATTGAGGCGCGCAATGCCGGTACGTGCCGCCTCGAGCAGCGCCATATCTTCCGGCAGCGTCTTCGCCGCAGCATCCACATGGTCGCCCAGCAACGCAAAGTAGATATTGGCATCGCGGTTGCCGAGGTAGCGGATCTCCAGCGCTGCCAGCAACGCTTCCACTTCGCCGCGCGAGCTGAAGAGGCACGGCACCACCACCAGTGTGCGCAGTCGATCGGGCACGCCGTGCTGCAGATTCAGACGCGGCAAACCGCGTGGCTCGATGTCGAGCGACATGGTCCAGTTGACCAGCGCGACGCCCAGATGCGTGACCGCCACCACCAGCGCCACCAGCACTGCTGCGGCATGGAAGCGGCCCAGATCCGCCAGCGCAGGCAGCCCGACGACGACGGCAGCCAGGGTGATGAGCGCAATCGGCATCAGGTAGAACAGTGACGGGCAACGGCGAACGCCGCGCCACAGATGCTCGTATGGCGACAGACGCACGTCCAGTTTCGCCTCGAAGGCCTTGCGGCCCCGCCCGAGCAGCCAGTAACCGACATGAGCCTGGACCGCGTCTGCCACGTTTTCACTGGCCCTGGCCTGTTCAACGGCGTGCAGTGCAACCGCGCACTCGGAGAGCGGCGTGCGCGCCGCAGCAAACGCCACCGCGTCGCGATAGCGCCATCGTGTAGGTGCGTCCATCGTGGAATAGACCTGCGCCGGATCGCGTCGCAAGGTCTGCTCGACAATGCTGAGCTCCTCGTTGGCCTTGGTCCAATCGGTGCGACTGATGCGTCGCAGCGTGCCGATGCAATGGCCGGCGGCCACCTGCGCCGTCGTCTGAGCCACGTTTTCGGCTGCGAACACGGCCTCGATCGAGCCGTGCTCTACCGCAAGACGCTGCGCCAGCCAGACGCGCACCAGTCGCAGATCAACGCGGCTGGACTGCACCCGCCGGTGAAATTCGGCGATCCAGGCAAAGGCGTCGGCACGGACCTCGCGTGAGATCCCCGCAACCGCCTCCACGAGATCGGCGGGATGGTCGCGGGCGACTGCAGTCAGCGTCGCGGCGGCCTCGGCAGCGGCGGCGGATTGCTGCAGCCGCGCGTCCAGCGCTGCTGCAATCGGCGCAAAGTATTCGAAGACCGCGAGCCGCAACATGATGGGCAGCACCTGCAGCTCGGCCACCGTGAGCCAGCAATCGGCGCCCTGATAGCTCTTGATGAACTTCTGCTGCAGCGCGACTGGCACATTGCCGTCCGCGTGCACCACCAGCTCGCGCAGCAGGGCCAGCACGCGTGGCACCCGTGCCTCATCACGCCCGCGCACCAGTGGCAGCCGCGGCAGGCGGCGCGCGGCGAGCCCTGCGCGCACCTCGTGCAGTTGCTGCTCCAGAAGATAGAAGTTGTCTGCCAGCCAATCGGCCGCGGGCTCCAGTGCGCGCTTGTCGACGCTGGCACTGCTGACCCGCTCGAACGCGCCATGTAACACGCTTTCCATGGCATCGACCTCAGCATTCAGGTCGTGCGCCCGACCACTACGATCGACAATTCTCAACTCCGACGCGAGCGCCCGGGCCCGGGCCTCGAGTTGCTCATCGGTCAGCAGCGATGCCCGTGCCGCCTGTTCCACTCGCCATGGCGACACAGTGCGGGTGCCGGACGCGCGCCGTGACAACACGCCCCCCATCCACTGCCGCACGCGCGCGGCGACGTCGCTTTCTCCAACTGGCATGCGGGAAGTACGGGAAACGGCCGGGTTCGCTACGCAGGATCAGCCCACGCAAGGCGACGGCGTCCTATGATAGGCAGAAGCACGGTAGAAATCAGGAAAGACGTTGCAATCCGATGCCCTGGTGTTTTTCGGCGCGAGCGGCGATCTGGCGCAGAAGAAGGTGTTTCCGGCGCTGCAGGCGCTGGCGCGCGACGGGCGCCTGAACATCCCGGTGATCGGTTTCGCGCGCTCGGACTGGACCGATGCACACCTGCGCGAGCACGCCAGGAAGTCCATCGAGAAGCACGCCAGGCTGGACCGGGAGGCGTTCGAGCGCCTGGCCAGGCATCTGCACTACGTGCGCGGTGAGTACACCGACCCGGCAGCATTCAAGCGCCTGGCAAAGGCGCTGGGCAAGGCCGAGCATCCGCTGCACTATCTCGCCATCACGCCCAGCAGCTTCGAGACCGCGATTCACGGCCTGGAGGCAGTCGGCGCGACCAGGGGCGCGCGCGTAGTCGTGGAAAAACCGTTTGGCCGCGACCTGGAGTCGGCCCGGGCGCTGAACGCCACGCTGCACGCCTCGTTCGATGAATCGTCGATTTTCCGCATCGACCACTACCTGGGCAAGGAGCCGGTGCAGAACCTGCTCTATTACCGCTTCGCCAATTCGTTTCTGGAACCGATCTGGAATCGCGACCACGTGGCCAGCGTGCAGATCACCATGGCCGAAGCCTTTGGCGTGCAGGGCCGCGGCGCCTTCTACGATGAAGTGGGCACCATTCGCGACGTGGTGCAGAACCACCTGTTGCAGATCATCGCTTTGCTGGCCATGGACGCGCCCATCAACCAGAGCGCGCAGGCGCTGCGCGACGAGAAGCTGCGCCTGTTTCATGCCATCCGGCCGCTCTCGCCCGACGCCATCGTGCGCGGCCAGTTCGAGGGCTACCGCAAGGAAAAAGGCGTGGCGCCCGATTCCGGCGTCGAAACCTTCGTCGCCGTGCGCCTGGCCATCGACACCTGGCGCTGGGCCGGCGTGCCCTTCTATATCCGCGCGGGCAAGAATCTGCCGCTGACCTGCACCGAGGTCATGGTCGAGCTGGCACGGCCGCCGCAGAACCTGTTTCCCAGGGATCCGCTGCATCCGGCCAATTCGGTGCGTTTTCGCCTGAGCCCGGATGTGGTGATTGCGCAGGGCGCGCGCGTGAAGGCACCGGGCGAAGCCATGGTGGGCAACAATATCGAGCTGGTCGCGCATGACGACAGCAGCGACACCATGCTGCCCTACGAACGTCTGCTGGGTGACGCGCTGCGTGGTGACGCGGCCCTCTTCACGCGCGACGATTGTGTCGAAGCCGCCTGGGCCGTGGTGCAGCCGGTCCTTGGTGGCGGCGGCCCGGTGGAGCCCTACGCCCCCGGCACCTGGGGACCACAAAGCGCCGACCAGCTCATCATCGGACGCGGTGGCTGGCATAACCCGGTGCTGAAGGACCCGTCATGAAGCATGCAGCCGAGGTCGCGTTCCTGTTCGACGTCGACGACACCCTGCTTGACAACGATCGCTTCGAAAGCGATCTGCGCGCCTGGCTGGACGTCGAACTCGGTGCGGGCAGCAGTGACGCTTACTGGAAAGCCTTCGAGACCCAGCGCGCCGAGCGCGACTACGCCGACTTCATCGGTGCGCTGCAGCGCTGCTTTGAGGCCTCGGGCCGCGACCCGCGCTGGCTGCGCGCGGGCGACTACCTGCTCGACTACCCGTTTCACCGCCGCCTCTACCCCGAAGCGCTCGAGGTGCTGGAGCGCGCACAGACGCTGGGCCCCACCTGGATCATCACCGACGGTGACGGTGTGATGCAACCGCGCAAGCTGAGACGCTCCGGCATCTGGAAAGCCGTGTCCGGCCATGTACGCATTTATGTGCACAAGGAGCACCACCTGGCCGACATCGAAAGCATCTGTCCCGCAGAACATTACGTTTTCGTTGACGACAAACTGCGTATCCTGAACGCCGTCAAGGCCGACTGGCAGGCGCGCGTAACCACGGTGCAGCCACGCCAGGGCCACTATGCCCGGCAATCGGCCGAGGACACGCAGCAGCCTGCGGACCTGACCATGGAAGCCATTGCGGCGCTGGCCGCGAAGCTGCGGCGCGAGGGTGCAGCGGCCTTCGTGAAGTCACGCCGGGAGCTCATCGACGAAATCGGCAACGGGCACAAAGCCTGAAGGAGCACTTGCCATGACCACCTCCAGCGCGTCTCCTGCAGCTGCCCTTGCCGAAGGCGCCGAGTGGCGTGCGCTCACACGGCACGCGGCGCGTCTCAAGGACCAGACCCTGAGCGCGCTGTTTGCCGCCGATGGCGAGCGCGCCCGGCACTTCACACTCGAAGCCGCTGGCCTTTATTTCGACTACTCCAAGCAGCGCATCGACGCGCAAACCCTGCAGGCGCTGCTGGCGCTTGCCCGGGCGCGCGGCGTGGAGCAGCGTCGAGACGCGATGTTCCGCGGCGAGGCCATCAACAGCACCGAAAGGCGCTCGGTGCTGCACGTGGCACTGCGTGCGCCCGAGGGCGAGCGCATCGTGGTGGATGGTCGGAATGTCGTCGACGACGTGCACGCCACGCTCACGCGCATGGCGGAGTTTGCCAGGCGCGTGCGCTCGGGCCAATGGCGCGGGCACACCGGCAAGCCGATTCGCAACGTCATCAACATCGGCATCGGCGGCTCGGACCTTGGGCCGGCGATGGCCTATGAGGCGCTACGCAGCTACAGCCAGCGCAATCTGCACTTCGCCTTCGTCTCCAACGTCGACGGCACTGATCTGACCGAAGCCACCCGCGGGCTGGACGCAGCCGAGACGCTGTTCATCGTCTGCTCCAAGAGCTTCGGCACACTCGAGACGCTCACCAATGCGCGCGCTGCGCGCGCCTGGTGTGTGCAGCAGCTGGGCGACGAGCAGGCCGTGGCCAGGCACTTCGTGGCGGTGTCGGCCAACGCCGAACGGGTGAGCGCTTTTGGTATCGACACCGGGCACATGTTCCCGCTCCGGGACTGGGTGGGCGGACGTTACTCCATGGATTCGGCCATTGGTCTTTCGACCATGATCGCCATCGGGCCGGAGCAATTTGAAGAAATGCTGGCCGGCTTCCGCGCCATGGACGAGCACTTCCGCAGCGCTTCGCCGGAGCACAACCTGCCGCTCCTCATGGGCCTGCTGGCGGTATGGAACAACAACTTCCTGGGTGCCGAGACGGTGGCCGTGCTGCCCTACTGCGAATACCTCAAGCGCTTTCCGGCCTATCTGCAGCAGCTCACCATGGAGAGCAACGGCAAGCGCGTCACGCTCGCCGGCACGCCGGTGGATTGCGCTACCGGCCCGATTTACTGGGGCGAGCCCGGCACCAACGGCCAGCACTCGTTCTACCAGTTGCTGCACCAGGGCACGCGCCTGATTCCGTGCGATCTGATCGGCTTCGACAAGGCCATCAACCCGCTCGGCCGACAACACGATCTGCTGGTGGCCAACCTGATTGCGCAGGGCGAAGCACTGGCCTTTGGCAAGACACCGGAACAGGTGCGCGCCGAAGGCACGCCCGAGGCGCTGGTGCCGCACCGCGTGTGCCCGGGCAATCGTCCGAGCACCACGATCTTCGCGGCGCGCCTCACGCCACATGCCCTGGGCACGCTGGTGGCGCTCTACGAGCACAGCGTGTTCACGCAGGGAGCCATCTGGGGCATCGATTCGTTCGACCAGTGGGGTGTGGAACTGGGCAAGCAGCTGGCCACCCGCGCCATCGACGAGATCACGTCGAATCACGAGCCCGAACTCGCCCACGACAGTTCCACCAACGCCCTGATCCGCCGCTATCGCAGCCGGCGGGAGCCCGTCTGATGACACAGGAACTGAGTTCGCTGGCGGGCAAGCCCGCACCGGTTTCGATCCTGGTCGACGTGCCCGCGCTGCTTGCGGCCTACCGCGAGCGCCGGCCGGAGCCCGGCGTGCCAGCCGAGCGTGTGGCGTTCGGCACCTCGGGCCACCGCGGCTCGTCGCTTGCGGGCACCTTCAACGAATGGCACCTGCTCGCCATCACGCAGGCCATTTGCGATTGGCGCAAGGCGCACGACATCACCGGCCCGCTGTTTCTGGGCATCGACACGCACGCGCTTTCGGCACCGGCACGCGACAGCGCGCTCGAGGTGCTGGCCGCAAACGGCGTGACCACGCTCATGGCCAGAGACGGCGAGTACACGCCGACGCCTGCCGTCTCGCACGCCATTCTTTGCGCCAACCGCGGGCGCAGGAGCGGCCTGGCCGACGGGATCGTGGTCACGCCATCGCACAACCCGCCCGATAACGGCGGCTTCAAGTACAACCCGCCCAACGGCGGGCCGGCCGGCACCGACGTCACCGGCTGGATCGAGCAGCGCGCCAATGACTACCTGGAAAAAGCGCTGGACGGCGTTCAGCGCGTGCCGCTGGCGCGGGCGCGCAAGGCGGAGACCACCTGCGAGCACGATTTTCTGAATGCCTATGTGGCCGATCTGGCCAACGTGATCGACTTCGACGTCATTCGTGCCGGCGCCATCCGTCTCGGTGTGGACCCGCTTGGCGGCGCCGGCGTGCACTACTGGCGCGCCATCGCCGAGCGCTATCACCTCGACCTGTCGGTGGTGAGCGAAGAAGTTGACCCCCGATTCGGGTTCATGAGCGTCGACTGGGACGGCAAGATCCGCATGGACCCGTCCTCGCCCTACGCCATGCAGCGCCTGATTGCCATCAGGGACCGGTACGACGTGGCCTTTGCCTGTGACACCGATCACGATCGCCACGGCGTGGTCACGCGCAGCACCGGGCTGCTGCCGCCCAACCACTACCTGAGCGTGCTCGCGCACGCCGCGTTTTCCAGCCGCAGCGGGTGGCCGCAAGCCGCAGCGCTGGGCAAGACGGTGGTGACCACGGCCATGCTGGACCGCGTGGCCGGGAAACTGGGCCGCACGCTCTACGAAGTGCCGGTGGGCTTCAAGTGGTTCGCGCCCGGGCTGCTCGATGGGTCCCTGGGCCTGGGCTGCGAGGAAAGTGCCGGCGCCTCGCTGCTGCGCCGCGACGGCAGTCCCTGGGTCACGGATAAAGACGGCATCGTACCGGCACTCATGGCCGCCGAGATCACGGCGCGCGCCGGGCGCGATCCGGGCGAGCTCTATCGCCAACTCGAGCACGAACTGGGCCGTGCCTGGGGCGACCGTCTGCAGGCCAGGGCCACGCCGGCGCAGAAGAAGGCGCTCAAGGCGCTCACGCCGCACCAGGTCGACGTGCAGGAGCTGGGCGGTGAGAAAGTACTGCAGGTCATGAACCAGGCGCCCGGCAATCACGCCGCCATAGGCGGCATCAAGGTGGTCACCGAAAACGGCTGGTTCGCCGCGCGTCCGTCCGGCACCGAAGCGATTTACAAGGTGTACGCGGAAAGCTTCCGCGATGCCGACCATCTGAAGCGCATGATGGAAGAAGCCCGGCACGTGGTCGATACGGTGCTGAAACCATGACGCCGCACGGACATCGACAGGCACGCGGCCCCTGCCGAACGGAAACGCTCATGCCCAACAAAACATCAGATCAGCGCATTGCGGCGACGCTCATTTCTTCTTCACGGCATGGCCGCCGAACTGGTTGCGCATGGCAGCCAGCATGCGGTCGGAAAACGAATCCGGATCGCGCGAGCGCAGGCGCTCGATCAGCGCCTGCGTAATGACTGGTGCCGGTACGTCGAGATCGATGGCTTCGGCCACAGTCCATCTGCCCTCGCCCGAGTCATTGACCCAGGCCTTCAGATCATCCAGCCCCGGGTCCTTCTCGAGCGCAGCCGCCGTCAGGTCCAGCAGCCAGGAGCGCACCACACTGCCGTAGCGCCAGATTTCGGCCACTGCATGAAGATCCAGGCCAAACTCCTGCTTGTGCTGCAGCACCGAAAAGCCCTCGGCGTAGGCCTGCATCATTCCGTACTCGATGCCGTTGTGCACCATCTTCGTGAAGTGGCCCGAGCCCACCGGCCCCACGCGGCCCCAACCCTTGTCGGCCGCCGGCGCCAGCGCCTCGAAGACGGGCCGCAGACGCTCGATGAGCGCGGCATCGCCGCCCACCATCATGCTGTAGCCCTGCTCCAGACCCCAGACACCGCCGCTCGTGCCGCAGTCGACATAGTCGAGGCCCTGTTCCCTGAACCGTGCGGCGCGACGCAGCGTGTCCTTGTAGTTGGAGTTGCCGCCGTCGATGACCGCATCGCCCGCAGTCAGCAGCGGCAGCAGCACATCCAGCGTCTGATCCACCGGATCGCCTGCGGGCACCATCAACCAGAGGACGCGGGGTGACTCCAGCAGGTCGACCAGCGCCTGCAGCGACGCCACGCTCGTCAGGCCATGGCTGTCAGCCCGCTTGCGCGCCTCATCCTGCGGGTCGTAACCAACCGTGTCGTGCCCGTGCTGCGCCAGGCGTTGCGCCATGTTGGCGCCCATGCGCCCCAGGCCCACCATGCCGATCTTCATGTGAATCTCCCGTTTGTGCGGTTAAAGCGAAGCGCGTCCGTGCGACGCATCAAGATAGTCCACCTTACCCCTTGCCCTCCGCGAGCTGCAGCCGCCATGTCGCGTTCCTTCAATTCCCCGCTGCCAGTCGAGCCCGTCGTTCATCTGATGTCGGCCGACAGATGGACGACCATGGTGACAGCCGAAGGTTGCGGATACAGCCAGTGGCATGACCTGTCCATCAGCCGCTGGCACAGCGACCCGGTGCGCGGGGGCGGCGGCAGCGCGCTCTTCATCCGCGATCGCGCCAGCGGTGTGGCGCAATCGGCCACCTGGTGGCCAGTCCCACCGCGGACCGCGCACGCCGGCGACTACGCCGCAACGTTCCGCCCCAACCGCGCGCACTTCGAGCGCCAGGACGGTGCTCTCCACAGCGTTCTGGACATCGCACCGCTGCCATCGGGCGACGGCGAGCTGCGCCGGCTCACATTGCACAACCGCGGAACCGGGCCGCACGGCGTCGACGTGATTTCCTGGGTCCCGCTGGTGCTGGGTGCGGCGGCAGCCGATGCCGCCCACCCGGCCTTCGCCAGGATGTTCGTGCAGACCGAAGCGGTCGATGACGGCGTCACACTGCTGGCCTGGCGCCGTAAAAGCACGCCCGACGACTTCCCGATCTGCGCCGCGCACCTCTGCACGTCCGCCGATACGGTCGAGAACTCCGGATTCGAAACCGATCGCCTGCGCTTCATCGGTCGTGGGCGTGACCTGTGTAACGCCGAGGCACTGGCTGCCGGTCAGCGTCCGGACGGCCGCGCCGGCACGGTGCTGGATCCGGTCTTTTCGCTGCGCCGCCGTATCACGCTGGCGCCGGACGCCAGCGCCACCCTGGTGTTCTGGACCCTGGCGGCGGCCGACCGCAAAATGGTTCTGGCTCGCGCGGCGCAGTGCCGCCAACCCGGCGCGGCCGAGCAGGCATTGCAGGCGTGGCAGGATCTTCGCCCGGCCGCCCCGGAAGACACACTTCAGGGCCTGAGTGCCGCCCTGCTCTACCCGATTGCGGCGCTGCGCGCGGCTCCCGACCAGATCGCGCAGGCGGCAGGCGGCGCACCGGTACTCTGGGCGCATGGCGTCTCGGGCGACCGGCCGATCGTGCTGGCACGCCTGCATACGGCGGCGCACGCCGCACTGGCGCGCGAGCTGGATACGGCGCAAGCATGGTGGCAAGCGCACGGCATCGCGGCCGACGTGGTGCTGGTGTGTGATGCGGATGCTGAACTCCAGCGGGCCGTGAAGGCCCTGCCGGCCGGCAATGCACGCACCGGACGCGCCGGGCAACGCTTCGTCCTGAACGCGGCGGATCTGACCAGGGCCCAGGACAACGGCCTCTCGGCCGCAGCACGCATCGTGCTGGATGCGGCTGCCGGCGATCTCGCCGCCCAGGCAAACAGGCCGGGCACGGGAACCCGGCGCGCGCCCGTGTCCCGGCCGTGCAATCAGCCAGCCCGGGTCGTCCCCGCCAGCATACCGGCAGCGTACCGCGCGACGCTGGAATACTTCAACGGTCTGGGTGGCTTTGCCGAAGAGGGTCGCAGCTACGTCATCCATGTGACGGCAGACCGCCCGACCCCCATGCCGTGGATCAACGTGATCGCCAACGAGCGCTTCGGCTTCACGGTTTCGGAATCGGGCGGCGGCTACGCCTGGGCTACCAACAGCCAGAAGAATGCCCTCACGCCCTGGTCCAACGACCCGGTACGCGATCCGCCGGGCGACGTGCTCTATCTGAGCGACTGCGACCGGAACACCTTCTGGAGCGCCACACCGGCCCCCGTGCGCACCGGCGCCGTGTATGAAGTGCGCCACCGTCCGGGCAGCACCCGCTTCGTACAGGAAGTGGACGGCATCGCCACCGAGCTCGTGCAGTTCGTACCGGTGCACGATGCGGTCAAGTTTTCGGTGCTCACGATCCGCAACCGCTCCCGGGCTGCACGCACGCTGCGCATCACCGGCTACGTGCACTGGCATCTGGGCGGCAATGGCGACGATAGCGCGCCCTTCATCGTTACCGCACACGATGCGGCCACCGGCGCTCTCACCGCGCGCAACGACTGGCGTACCGATTACGCGGGCCGCGTGGCGTTTGCCGACCTGCGCGGCGAGCAGGATGAATGGACCTGCGACCGACGCGAATTCCTGGGCTGCGGTGGCAGCCTGGCTGCGCCCGCAGCACTGCAAACCGGTGTTTGTCTGGGCCAGCGCTGCGGCGCCGGCATCGCTCCGTGCGCGGCGTTGGCCACCACCATCACCCTGGCTGCAGGCGCCGAGCGCGAACTGGTCCTGGTACTGGGCGAAGGCGGAAATCTGCAGGATGCACGCGCTCTCATCCAGCGCTGCCGCGAGACCAGCCCGGCGCACCTGCTGGGCGCGGTCACGCGCCACTGGGACAAGGTTTGCAACGCAGTGCAGGTGCAAACCCCAGACCACCAGCTCGACCTGCTGGTCAACGCCTGGCTACCCTATCAGATCATCTCCTGCCGGCTGCACGCGCGCACCGCCTTCTACCAGGCCAGCGGCGCCTACGGCTTCCGGGACCAGTTGCAGGACGTTTCGGCGCTTACCCTTTCGGCGCCGCGGCTCGTGCGCGAGCATCTGCTGCGCGCGGCCAGCCGCCAGTTCGCGGAGGGCGATGTGCAGCACTGGTGGCTGCCGCCCAGCGGTGCCGGCGTGCGCACGCACATGGTCGACGACCGCCTCTGGTTGCCGCTGGTGACCGCGCACTACGTTGCCGTGACTGGCGACCAGGCGGTGCTCGACGAATGCGTGCCTTTCCTCAAAGGCAAACCGCTGCCGCTGGAGCGCGCCGACGACTTCTATGTGCCCGAGCCCGCAGGCGAATCAGCCAGCCTGTTCGAGCACTGCGCGCGCGCCATCGAAGCGAGCCTGACTACTGGGCGCCACGGCATCCCGCTTTTCGGTACCGGCGACTGGAACGACGGCATGAACCGCGTCGGCCGCAAGGGCGAAGGCGAGAGCGTGTGGATGGGCTGGTTCCTGATTGCCGTGATCCGCGCGCTTGCCCCCATTGCCGAAGCGCGCGGCGCAGACCGGCGCGCCGGCAGGTGGCGCCAGCACGCCGGGCTGCTCGCGCAGGCACTCGAGACCCATGCCTGGGACGGCCAGTGGTGGCTGCGCGGCTGGTACGACGACGGCACGCCGCTCGGCTCGCACGCCGACAGCGAATGCCGCATCGACGGCATCGCGCAATCGTGGTCGGTGATGGCGCAAGCCGCCAATCCCGAACGTGCGCGCCAGGCCATGGAAGCAGTTGATCGTCTTCTGGTGCGTCGCGACGCACAAATGGTCGATCTGCTCACGCCGCCCTTCGATACGGGAGACAAGGATCCTGGCTACATCCGCGGCTACCCGCCGGGCCTGCGCGAAAACGGCGGCCAGTACACCCACGGCAGCACCTGGGCCGTGGTTGCGTTTGCCATGCTGGGCGATGGCGATCGTGCGTGGGAGCTGTTTCACATGCTGTCGCCTGTCGCCCATGCCACCACCCTCGAAGAGGTGGCGCGCTGGCAGGTGGAGCCATATGTGGCCTGCGGCGACGTCTACACGGCACCGCAGCACCTGGGACGCGGCGGCTGGTCGTGGTACACCGGTAGTGCCGGATGGCTCTACCGCGCCGCCACCGAGTGGCTGCTCGGCCTGCAGGTACGCGGCGCCACGTTGCGTATCAACCCCTGCATTCCGCATGCATGGCCCGGCTTTGCGCTTGCGCTGCGTTGGCGTAACGCGCGCTACGACATCGAAGTCGACAATGCCGCCGGCGTATGTCACGGCGTGGTGCAGGTACAGCTGGACGGGCAGACGCTGCCGCCGGACGCATCCATTGCCCTGCACGCCGACGGGGCATGCCACGCGCTTCGCGTGGTACTGGGCTGACCGCACTGCCGGGGCGTCTCAACCCAACCAGCCACCGCGGAAGCCAGCTCGTTCCAGACCACGCACCATGGGCTCGCAGCGGCGCATCAGATTCCAGATGAAGTCGTCGCAATAATTCTCGATCATGGTCACGATCGGACCCTGATTCAGCGCAATATGCCACCGACAGACCCAGCCGACATCGCCATCGCTCGAATGAAACGTCGGATTGAACGAGCCGTAGAAACCAAACGTTTCATGGCGCGAATAGCTGCGTGCCGCCAGCGATTCGATGGTGGGAAGCACGACTTCCGGCGCGAATGGCAGCGACGCAATCGACGCCCACGGCGACACGGTGCCGTCATCGGGGCCGTAGGGCGCGCCGCGTGCGAGATAGCCGTAGAACTTGCGTCTGCGACCGTTGATCACCAGCTCCTTGTCGGGCCCCGGCCCGTTGCTGGCGGTCAGCCCCCAGAGTTCGCCGCAATAGTTCTCCCAGCCACAAGGATTGCGGATCGCATATTCCCGGTGCACGCAGGTGGCGCGCCGGCTGTTTTCAAAATAATCGATACCGCGTTCGGCCATATACGCATCGGCGATGCCGCGGAAGTCGATCCAGATGTGCGAGAACTGATGGATGAACAGCGGCCCGGCGTACACGTACTCGAAGTTGTAGACGCGTTTCCAGCGATAGCCCGAGAGCCATTCGTCATAGGCTGCGCGGCTGGCCGGATGCGTGGGCGATCCCAGCGCCAGCGCGTACAGGATCAGCGCTTCGCTGTAGCCTATCCAGCGCCACGGCAAAAAACCTTTCTCCGGAGTCCAGCCCAGACTCAGTGCGGCACCGCCATTCTGTGCCCACTGCCAGTCGATGCGCTCGTAGATTGCCCTGGCGCGATCCCGGACCTCGGCTTCGCGCGCACCCGCACGGTTGAAAAACACCGCCGCGCACAGCATCCCCGCCACCAGAAAGGTCGTGTCTATGGTGGAAAGCTCACTGTTCCACGCACGCCGACCGGAATCCATATCCAGAAAATGGTAGAAAAATCCGCGATAGCCGGTGGCATCCGGTGCCCTGGATTGCTCGCTGTCGTCAAAAAAGCGCAGTGCGGCCAGCGTACGCGCCAGCGCCTCTGCGCGTGACATCCAGCCGCGCCGCACTGCCACCGTGTAGCAGGTGAGCGCAAAGCCCACCGCGGCAATACTACAGGGCACGTTTGGCTGTGTGGAGTCGCGCACGAGGCCGTTGGCCGGATTCGTGTGGACGATGAAGAACTGAAACGAATCGCGCGCGACCTTCTCCAACAGCGACGACAACTTGTCCATGGCCGTGCACGCTCCTCATTGACTGCCCGACAGATCATGGTCAGATCTTCATGATAGTCGGAGCGGCGCCCGCGTCGCGTCCATTCCCGCGCCGTTGCACGTCCCGGCTGCGAGGGCTTGAACGACTGTCCCAAGCATCGACCAGGTGCATCCACTCTTGCAGCATGTGGCGCCGCTGCTCGGCGTACTCGGCCTTGTTGTATGACCGAGCGCGAGGAACGCCCGTCCTCATGCGCCAGGCACTTTTCAATCCAGTCGCGGTTGAAACCGATTTCGTTCAGCAGCATCGAGCCGGTGCGGCGCTGATGCCCGGAAAGCTGCATGAAACAAGCTTTCCTGAGTTGGTTCTTACCGTCAAAGACGGTAAAAGTCTGAATGGTGAACGAGAGTGTCTTAATTCGGGCTCAATTCTTGCCGTCTCAGCTCTACCGTCAACCGTTTTTGCCGGCCAGCGTTAGCGATAGCTGTTGTGACGTATTTTTTTATAAATCAATATGTTATGACAGTTTTTCGATAGCTGGCGGTAGTCCTTGAAGGACCTACATTCACTCCCACTCGGTCATCAACGAGTCACGCAAGTCCGCGTGATTACAGGGATTTGCTTTGATCGACATGGGCCTCTACCGTCGCTTTTACCGTCAGAAAAACACGTCCTTTCCTGGCGCGGGTTTACGCGGCATCGGCTCATCATCAACCAGCGCCTAGGATAGCGCAGCCAGCCGCGCAGCGAGCAAGTCAGCCTGCTCGGCGAACTTCCTCGCATCGGTCTTCTGCAACTGCGCCAGGTTGTGCAGCTTCCAGCGGATGCCCGGCAGGTGTTCGAGGTGCTTGATGCCCAGCAGCGACCACTCCGGCGTGCCAGCAGCCAGCTACAGCAGGAAGCGTCTTTCGTCAGCGTCCAAGCCCTGCTGGAGTTCTCGCAGCATGCGTTCTCGCGCGGCGAGCAGCGCATCGAGCGGCACCGGCTCGGCCGTCATGCCCTGGAAGTTGTGCTCGTAGTCGTGCCGGATGTCCCGCAGCGGCGTGAACAGCACTTCATGGATCGGCCGGTTGCTGCTGGCCAGGTAGACCACGAAGGCACGCCGGATGCCGGGCGTGATGCCCTCATGCGCAAAGAGCTGCATCACGTCGAACAGGTCGCGTGGGTGCTGCCGATCCAGTGCCACCACCAGCTTGCCGCCGTACACATCCTCCAGCGACACCACCGGGATGTCCAGATCAGCCATCAGCGCGTCGCGAGCGACCGGCGTGAGCGAAGCGCGACGCACCGGCTGCACGATGCCGCGCATGACGAAGTTGACTTCGACCTTGACCTGAATCGAGCCGCGACGCACCAGCAACTTGGTCTCCCCTGCTGCCGCCGCCGGTGCATGCGTTTGGAACCCCCGCTTCTTCAATCGCTCGGCGGCTTGTCGGACAGCCTCATTGATGCGCGCCAGCGCCTCGTCACGCGGCAGCGTGTGATCGGGAAAGACCAGATCAAGATCCACCGACAGACGCGGCATGTCGCGCATGAACAGATTGATCGCGGTGCCGCCCTTCAAGGCGAACGTATCGTCCATGAACACCAGCGGCGCCACCTGCGTCAGCAGGCGCGCAGTATCGAGATAGGTCTGGTTCATGGCTTGAGCACCAGTAGGCCATCGGCTGATCGGGACACCCAGGGTCGATCGCTGCCCGTCGGCAGCGTGGCCGGATCGAGCTTCGCCGCCCAAGGCAACGACGCTTCGCGGCCGAGTTGCAGGCACAGCCGAACGGTCTTGACGTTCGTGCAGTGCTGCAACAGCTCACGCAGCACGTCGGCGCGCAAGCTGTAGGCGCTCTCAACGAGTTCGCGGGCCTCCTGCAAAGGCTGGCGCACGCCGACCTCGCTCAACACTTCCAGCAAGGCGCGCTCCGGCACCGACACCTGCGGCGCTCCGCTGCGCTTCTCGAATGGGTCCACATGGAGTAAGGCGCCCGGCTGCTCGTCGAACAGGCGCTTGCGGTGGTACTCGGCCGGGAAGCGTTCGGTGAACCATTCCGGCAGACGGGCCGCCGTCCAGCCATACAGATGCAGCACGGGCTGTTGCGACACGTACTGGCGCACGCCGTACCAATCCAGCGCCGACTTACCGCCGACGTGCAGCCCCTCGAACCGGCGCTGCAACAGCAGCAAGCTGGGATGGAGCGCCAGGGTGTCGTTCGGGCGGCCGTACACCCCGCGGGCCAGGCGCGTGAGCCAGCCTGCCCGGACGTAATGGACGGCCAAGTCAGCAGAGATGCCCAGCGCCGCCAAGTCCTCCGAGGTCAGTGGCGTTCCCGGTGCCAGCCGGGTGTAGAGGGCATTTAACTTGCTGGAAGTAATCGTAGCCATACTACGATTTTTACAACTTTTCCAAATCGAAGTCAGTTTGATATGGTGTTTCCAGTCGTAATCTGGATACGACACTGACAACATATCCAAATGCTCACCCCTTGGGAACAACCGCGCGGGAAGTCGGTCGGGTGTTGCCTCCCCTGCCCCGCCTGAATCCCCGATCCCCCGCCATGAACGCCTCCAGCATGTGCGGGATGAGCGTCGCAGCATCGACCGCCTCGCCGTAGGTCTGCGCGTGCAGCGCCGCGTAGCGGGCGAGGTCGGCCCGCAGGCTGGCCGGGCACGCGAAGGTCATCTTTGTCAACGCCGATTGAATTCTGACCCACCGGTCAGTTTTACATCGGCGGTGACAGGGGAACTCTACACGGTCGAACGGCTGCTCCGCGAGATCGGTGATGGCTTGTTCGATTTCTACGGCGTTCATGGGTGTGCCGCCCTTTCTCTGAGCGATACCACCTGGCTGCTGCTGTTCTGCGGGGTGCTCATGCCTTGTCCTGCATTTTCTCGGCTATCTGCGCGGCACGGCTTTGCGCGCCTCCAGGAGCAGTTCGCGCGCCATCGCCAGTGAGATACCGCCAGGGCCATAGCGCCCGAGGGTCAGCGTTTCGCGGCGGCCGTTGAGACGGTAGTCGTAGCGGAAGGTGATGGTACCGCTGGGCGATACCGTCACGTACAGTCCATCGCGGTCAGAAGCCTTATAAATCTTGGACTTAGGCTTCAGATTGCGTAGTGCAGTGTCAGTAAGCATCGAGGTTTCCTCCGGCTTTTGACGGCTTTACCGTCAGGTTTTACCGTCAAGGACCTGGAGACCTGCTGATGCCCGGAAAGCCGCTTAAAACAAGCTTCTCCGAGAAAACTTTTACCGTCAAAGACGGTAAAAGTCTGAATAGTGAACGGGAGCGTCTTAATCCGGCCTCGATTTTTACCGTCAACTCTACCGCCAGCTTTTTCTGCTGGCCGGCGATAGCCATCGATAGCTGCCGTAACGTATTTTTTTCTAAATCAACACGTTACGACTATTTTTCGATAGCTGGCGATAGTCCTTGAAGAACCTAAATTCACTCCCACTCAATCATCAACGATTCTTCTAAGCTGTTGATTTGTAGGCCACCTGAGGCTGTCCCGCAGAAATTTACCGTCATTTTTACCGTCAGAGTGCGGAGCACCAGCATTGGCGCGGGTTTGCTGGCGATTCGACCGGAAGCGACCTTTCGAGATCTATCGACATCTATCGACTCCAGCAACCATCGCGGACTCCGTCGGCGACGCATCGGCGTCGGTCAGGGCAACGACCAAGAAGGGCCGGCATCGAACACCTTAAGCTATTGTCCCGACCAGATTTTTCGCCCATTTTTTAACCGTCACGAGCCGCACGGGCGGGGTAGTTGAAAGTCCCCATCAACATCGATCGACTCGCTCCTCTCGGAGAACGATCTGGCGGAGCCAGATCGAGCTCAAGCATTCTGGCAGAGCGCTTCACCAGCAGACAGTGTCGACCGCTCACTGCGGACTTGGCCGATGTTGCGTTCGATCGCGTAGATCCCAAACAGCCTCCGTCTCGACCACATCAATGAAGCGCTCTGCACTGAACCCGTCCGGATACAGAGTCCAGGCAGATCTGCTTGTATCGGCTTCACGCGACTGGTCTTCCCGGTAGTTCCCGGCGAGCAGACCTTCGGGGTCGTTCAAGAGGTGACGATCATCGCGAAGCGCGATCAACAGCTCTTCGACTGAGACCTTCAGAAAGCCGGCGAAGCGCTTGTGGTCGCACTCGATGGATGTGTCGGCGATCCAACCATGGTGGCGAGTTGGGACACGATCCTCAGTCAAGTCGAGCAACGTGCGAAGCTCGGGATCCGAAGCGATTGCCACCGACACCGCTTCGACCTTGCGGCGAAGCTGCTGACCGGCCTTGCGAAGCGTGGTGGTGGCGTGCAGCCACGCATCACGCTGAGATCGTCGCATGAACGTCGACTTCACCTCGATGACGAACAGATGCTGGCCAAGGGTGGCGACAAGGTCCACCTCGCCAGGGTCGTCCACGTCGCGCGTCGGCTTCCAATTGAGCAGCGTCTTGAATCCGCGCATCTCCATAAGCCGAGCCAGACCGGCCTCGATCCGTCGCGCCTCGTCCCGAGCCTGCCCGCGCCGAGCGCCGAGCCGCCTCAGGTTGTTGATCGCCGCCGCGCTGTTGTTCTGCACTCCAACGACCCACGGCAACTGCACAAGCGACGCCCCGAACTTGAGGACCGGTCGCTCGAACAGGTGGGGCTGAAGACCGGGCTCATTGCGCTGAAGCCGCTCCGCTGTCGCGACCATGTCGTAGGTCCAGAAGTCCAGGATCGCGAATGCCATCCTTGGATTGCCCGCGGGCTCCGACTTCGTGACCGTCCACCCGGTGATGTTGGATACCTTCGAGTCTCGGCTCGACCAAGTGAGTGGCATTCGGTTCTGTAGCCCGTCGCGCAGACCGTCCATGGCCAGACGCTGCAACGCCGCGATCCAGTCGCCCGACGCATCGACGCGTTCCGCAAAGGCGGCCAAGAAGTCCCGCAGGAAGAAGGCGGACATCAGGTCGAGCGACAACAGCGCCCGGAAGAGATCGACCGTCTCTCCGGAGTCAGACGTCACTTCGTCGGCGACGCCGTACGCCTCACGCAGTCGAAGCTGCGCTTGCAGAGAGCGCAGCCAAGCCAGTCGGTTGGCCTCGGCGTTCTCCGTTCGACCGATCATCCACGTGGCCGGATCGGTGGCCACCTGCTCGACGTAGGTGTCGACGGCACGGTGGAACCAGTACCCGTGCAGGCGATCGAGCTTCAGCCCGTCGCGTTGCCACGCCGCCCTCGCCGCCGGATCGACTTCGACGATCTCCAGCCGATCGCCGCTCCGCTCGAAGCGAATGCCGTCGTCGTAGCTGAATGCGTCGGCGGACCTGGAGATGAACTCGTTCAACTCGACCTGCGCGTCCATCAGCGCGTGAAAGGCGCGCAGATTCCGAAAGGCCTCGCCCGTGCTGGTCGTGCCGGATTCGAAGAGGACCGGTCGAAGATGCCGCGCGATCGACCTCCCGATGCTGTCGTCCGTCAGCTTTAGTGACGAGCCGCTGGCCCCTGCGAGCTTCCACGCGAGCAGATCGCTGAGTGCATCCCAAGCGACTTGGACATCAGCCCCGGAAGGCGGTGCGGGCAGTTTGACGGTGAAGTCCCTCGGCACGAGCACTTCGAAGGCGTAGAGGCTCGCGTAGATCAAGACGTCGAAGACCGACAACCCCGCCAGCTGCGCCTTCTGCGCTTCCAGGGCCGCGACCCGTTCGCGATGCGCCAGGGCAAACAGGTCGAGCACACGGCACAACTCAGCCACCGCTTCGCATTCGGACGCCGCCTGGTCCAACTCGGCTCGTCGTGGAGAGTGCGGGTTCAGAACGAGCCCGGAGTGCCTGACCGCGCGTATCAACGCCTCGGGCGCCTCGCGCGCGACCCGCGGCACCAATCGATCGGCAGTGACAGGCTCCTGCCCGAGGTACCGCGCCAGGGCGAGCGACATCGCTTCGGCGCCCCATGCGTCGGGCGGGCAGCCCTTCACAACGTCGCTAGACCAGAAGAGGCTGTCGCGCTCCTTCTTTGTGAGCTTCCTCTTGCCAACGGGTAACGGCCTTCCGTCGAGGTAGGCAGTACCGACTCGCTCGACGGCGATCCGCTGCGAAACACCGTCCCCGATCAAGCGAACGAACAGGTCGTCGTAGTAGTTCGTCGCGCGCTGAACCATGATCGGATCACCGGCATCGGCAATTCAGTGAGAGACGATCATGGGGTCGTCGCCTCTTCTTTGCCGCGCTTCTCGAAGTTGGCTGGCACGCGCTGGAAGTACTTCTTCAGTGCCCAGCCAGTGCGATGCTCCTGGTAGAGCCAGTGGTAGTACTCGAACTCGATCCACTTGCCGCGTTCCGAGATCGGCCGGACCACCTCTCGCGGCAGCAACTTGCCCTGAACGGCCGACCCATGCTCCGGCTTGGACCGAACGATGGCCACGCGGTCCAACACGACGAACCGCTCCTCCTGCCGCTTGGCCTCTTGCACCAAGGCCCTCTCCACCAACTTCGTGAGGGCATCAATCGTCTTTCGTTGCGCCTCCAGATTGGAGCCAAGCGCCTCGATCCTCTCGGTTTGCCCTGCGAGTGTTCTATCGGTCGCTGCCTGCCAGCGTGAAGAGCTGAACTCTTGGTAGAGCGGGATCAGTACTGCCAGGATCAAACCCAACAGTGCCATCAACTCCAAGGTCTTGCGGCTGAGACCGAGCCCGTCTTCTTGCTGAACGAACTGGACGTTGACTGAGCCATCGGCGTTGATGCCCATCGCGGCGAGCTGCGCCTTGATGCCCTCCGGCCCCAGCACCTTGGCAAGCGTGGCAGCAGACGCTGCATCGATCACAGGCAACGACAGCCTGCCCATTTGCTCCTGCAGCGTCTGCAACGCGCCAATCGAGTCGAGCAAGGGTTGAGGAACGATCCAGCGCTTGTTGGCCGCCTCGAAGCTCTTCATGAGCTGCCCGATACCACTACTGACCGAGGCGTCCGCAAGGATCTTCCGGGCGCTCTCGATCGAGCCCTCGATGTCCGAGTGCATGGCCTTCAGAACGGCAGTGGATCCCGTGGCCTGATCGACGAGCTTGGCCAACTGCTCCGAGGCGGCAAGTGGCTTTGCGAGGTCCTCCAGCATCCGCTGGATCGCACTGTCCTTCAGAAGCGAACTGCGAATGTCCTGAAGGGGTTCGAGCATTCTTCTGATGCTCTCTTGTTCGGTCCTTTGGACTTCCTGCCATCGCTTTGCCATCTGGACAGCCAGCGAATTCTCAGGAATGAGCAGCTTCATCTGTTCTGGCAAGGAGTAGGCCTGCAGCTCCTTTGCCTGCTTACTCATCCGGGCCGCAAGAGACGTGTCTCCCACCAGCTTCTTCATCTGCTCTGCGAGGCTGTGGCTCTGGGCCATGGCCGCCATCCAAGAGGCGCGCTCCAGTTCCATTCTGCGGAGTTCGCTGGACACACTGCCGCCCAACAAGCTACCGATCTTGTCGAGTTCCAAGCTCTTCAGGGCCTCGCTCTCCACGATTTCAGACCACGATGGCAACCTTGTTGGCGATGACGGCGTACAGGTCCACTTCGGTCTGCTCGGTGTGGATCGACACGACGAGGCTGTATCTCGCCGGAAGCGCGTAGTGCTCGAGCGCAGGTCGCGAACGCCACCAACCAGCCGATGGATACACCGCGATGAATCCCCTGCTGGCCAAGTCTGCCGCGGTGCCTTGCCAAACATCCCGATGAAGCGACCCTCGGTGACGCTGCCGCTCCCCCAGGTACCAATCGGTGTCCTTCGAGTTCGCCGCATCACCTTCGTCTTCGCGCTGGGCGGCGGCGTTCACTCGTGCGATGAAGTCCTCCGTTGACGCGTCAAGCGGCCGCTTGACGTCGAACCTGAGGCGGTGCGACGGATAGTGGAACTTCGATGACACGCCTCTCGCCGACGGGTTGGGCTCGACGAAGTACGACAGCGTGACGTGCAACTGCACCTCGGCATCGCCGAGGGCCTCCAACTCTTCCTTCGGCCAAGGAAGTGCATGCAAATTCATGTCGCGACTGACGACCCCCCGTCTGTCATCCTTGCCATAGGGATGGACCAGGTCTTCGACCACCAACGTCAGCGAGTTGCCCGCGCTCCAGAGTGCCCGGTCGAGATCTGGCATCCCCCAGCCGCAATGCCGGATGAGATTGACACAGTCCTTCTTTGTCGGCTTCGCATTGGTGGGCAGATACGTCTGCCGCATTGCGGGCGTCCAACTGGCGGAGTGAACGATCAGCGCACGAATCGTCTCGGCACGCAGCTGCGGATAGGCCGCCATGATCTGTGCGGCCATGCGCGCACACAGCGCCGAGGCGGCGCTGGTGGCGTTGGTCGTCGTGAACAGCCGCTCATTCGGTCGATGGTTTGTCGTGAGCAAGTTCAGGCTCGACATCCCCGTCGCCCCTTGCGGGTCCTTGGCGACGTTTCCGCCTTCGAATACGACGTCAGGCTTGAGCGGCCACGCGGGATCCCAGGTCATGGAGGTGGTGGTGTAGGGACTCAAGCCGCCATCAGGAGCGATCGCTACCAGCGAATCGTGCTCAGTGTCGACCTTGCTCGTGCCGGCGCCCACGGTGATCGCATTCCATGCCTGCCCCGGGTCATGCACGAGGTTGGTCGAAAGACTGTCCGGATACGTCATCCAGGCCCCGTGATCCCGCGTGTTCCCGGCGGCGAGTACGAACAGCCGGGGATACTGGCCGGCGTCGTCGACGTCTGCGGCCATCCGATCGACCATGGAAGACCATGACGACGGGCGACCACGGTCGCGGTAGTCAGAGGCGGTGACGGCGGATGCGAATACCCGTCGCCGATCTGCAGCCGTGACCTCCGGTCGGCTGACCGCCTCGGCGAACAGATAGGCGTGGTGCTTGCTGTCGCCTTCGTTCGACCCCTCTTCTGGCGTCAGCTTGACCGATTCGAGCCGGTGCGCGACCTGCACCACATCTGTCTCGCCCAAGACGTGCGTCAGGTCTCCATAGGCGGCAAGACCCGCCAAGCCAGTGCCATGGTTCGCCGTGTCGTCGACTCCCCACGCGGGATTGACCGAGTGCAGATCTGGCTCGGCGAGCAAGGGCTCAAGTAGCGGGTGGCCTCGATTGACGCCGGTATCGAGAAAGCAGACATGCGGCGCGTCCGTTCCCGCTGGGGCAAACTGAGCGTGCGCCAGCATGTCGTTCGTCCACAGTCCCTGCTCCTCGACACCCATCGCATCGAAGAACTCGGCGGTGTCCTTGGCTCGGCGCAGTTCGGCCACACAGTTCAGCAGCATCACGGACTGCGTGAACTGGGCTGCCCCCATTCCTCCGGACACTCCTGGTAACTACACAGCCACCGCTTTCTCCTCGAATTGCACCGGGCTGATGTAATCGAGCACCGAGTGTCGTCTGCGCAGATTGTAGAACCGCTCGATGTAGTCGAAGACGTCGGCACGAGCCTCATCGCGAGTTGCGTATCGGCTCCTCGAGACGCGTTCGGTCTTCAGACTCGAGAAGAAGCTTTCCATCGCCGCGTTGTCCCAGCAGTCGCCCTTCCTGCTCATGCTGCAAACGATGCCGTGCGCCGAGAGGAGCCGCTGGAAGTCCTCGCTCGTATATTGACTGCCCTGGTCCGAGTGATGCAGCAACTCGCGCGGCATCCCTCGACGCCAGACGGCCATTACCAGCGCGTCAACGACCAACTGCGCCGTCATCTCCGCCTTCATCGACCAGCCGACGATTCGACGCGAGAACAGGTCGAGCACCACCGCGACGTACAGCCAACCTTCGTCGGTCCAGACGTAGGTGAAGTCGGCCAGCCACTTGCGATTCGGCGCATCGGCCTCGAACTCGCGCTGCAGCAGGTTGGGCGCGATGCAGTGCTCCGGGCGAACGCCGGTGTCGTTCGGCGAGCGCCGGCGCTTCTTGCGCGCAGCAAGACCAGCCTTGCTCATCAGACGCGCGACACGATGAATGCCACACTGCTCGCCCCAGTCGCGCACGTCGCGCCACACGCGTCGGCTGCCGTACGTTCGGTCGCTCGCCTCGAAGCTTTGACGGATGAGCCCGGTGAGCTTCTCGTTGGCCTGCGCACGTCGGCTCGGCTGTCGGCCGAACCACTCGTAGAACCCGCTGCGGGAGACTTCCAGGACCTCGCACAACACTCGAACCGGCCACACCGCGCGATGCTTGGCAATGAAACCAAACCTCACGTCGGGTCCTTCGCGAAGTAGCCGAGCGCCTTTTTTAAGATGTCACGCTCCATCTTCACTCGCGCCAATTCGCGACGCAGCTGCTCGGCTTCGGCCTGACTGTCGCTCTTCAACGGCCTGCCAAGGGTCGGCTCATAGCGGCCTTCCTCGGTCTTCTTGACCCATGCGCGCAGTACGCTGCGCTCGACCCCGAGCTCGCGCGCAACGGTGCTCACCGTCACGCCGGGCTGCGTCGCGAGCTTCACTGCTTCACGCTTGAACTCGTCCGTGAACTTCCTTCTCGTTCCCATCGTTCTCTCCTGGACACATGTTGCCATCTAATGTGTCCGGAGAAACGGGGGCAGCCCAAACTGACCTTGCGACCCGTACATCAGCAGCACGGTCCGCTCGGGGAATTCGGCTTGGTGCTCGCTAACGACACAGCCGGCAAGTTCGGCGAGCTTTCTGAAATCGGAGACCACTGCCTGCCGGGCTGACCGCACCGGCAACCAGACCTCCCACCAGAACGCCTCGTCTGGAGTCTCCGGCAGTAGACCTGGATCGTCGGTCCAGAGCGCACGCAGCTCGGCGATGCGGATCGAAGCGATCGTGTTCAGCAGAGCCTTGTGGTCCAGCGCCTGACCCTTCGCGCCCTTCTTTTCCTCCAGGTAGTCGGCGACGTAGCGTTCGAAATGACCGAGCCCACCGTCCGGTACGAAAACATTGGCGTAGGTGATGTCGCCCTCTTTCCGTACGCTCAACAGTTCGATCTTCTTCCGATCGTCAGCGAGGCTCTGGAAAGCCAGCTCCACATCGGGCTGACCGACGAACTCAATCTGCAGGCCGAGCCCGCTCTCGAGTTCAAGCTGACGCTGGGACGCCGCAGCAGCCTCCGCCGCCGGCTTCAAGCCTTGCAGCTGCGCCCACAGCGACTGTCCGTGTGCCTGTCGGTCGCGCTCAGGCAGCTTCTTCTTTCCGCCGCCGGGACTGTGCGCAGTAAAGGCGTGCGGTTGCGACGTGTCGTGAAGGAGAAGGTGGGCGCGCTTATCGGCTGCTGAATCCGGCATGGTTCACGGGCTTGTTGTTCTTTTCGAGTTTTTCACTCAGCCTGCGGCGCTCCAAGAGCGCACGGCCGAGTGCCTCTGCATCCACGCGCTCTCCGTCATGCATGATGACTTCCTTGATCGACTCGTCCACGGCACGGCGAATCTCCGCGAAGCTTAGAGCTTATCCGTAAATTATGTTGACACTCAGCGGAACCTTGCGAAACGCGATGATGGCTGCGGCGAGGTGGTTGAGTGCGACGAAGCTGCGCTCGAGTTTCTCGTACCGCACGAGCAGCTTCCGAAACCGGTTGAACCAACTGTGGCAGACCTCGACCACCCAGCGTCTGGCCTTCTTGTTCGGGTTGCGCCGTTTTGCGGCGGCTTCCTGGCGACGGTCGACGACGTGGGCAATGTAGCCGTGCTCTGCAATGGTGCGACGGTTCTCGGCGCTCCGGTAGCCTGCGTCGGCGCACAGGTGCTTGGTGCGCCGTATCGGCGGGCACTTTCGTTTGACCATCACGGCGCTGAGCACCTCATCCAGACGCTTGCCGTCATTGACGTTGGCTCCGGTCACGACGAGCGACAACGGGACGCCACGGGCGTCCACCAGCAGGTGGCGCTTGCTTCCTTTTTTTTCCCCGATCCGTCGGGTTCGGCCCGACGGCTTCTTGTGCCAACGGCGCTTTCATCATCGCGCCGTCGACGCTTTGCCATCGCCAGGCGATGCCTTCCATCTCGTCATACTCCGCCAACCCCGCTTTCCATACAGCCTCGAAGAAACCGGCTTGCTCCCATTCGAGGAAGCGCTTGTGGATCGCACTCGCACTGCCGAAGCGTTCGGCGGGCAGCGCCTTCCATTGGCAGCCTGTGCGCAGCACGTACACGATGGCCTCGAAGACTTGCCGAGCAGGCTTCGACGGCCTACCCGCACCGGGCTTGCGAACGTACTGCTTCTCCGGCGTGCGCGCGCGTTGCGGAATCAGTGGCTCTACGCGCTGCCAGAACTCCTCAGTCACCACCCACGAATCGACTCGCTTGGCCAAGGTCTCGCTCCGACGCCGCGTTCGTTGCGGCTCGGACCGACAGTTTACCTATTTACGGATAAGTTCTTAGCCCGACGGTCTTCGCTGCCAACGCTTTGACGGGCAGGGGCTTGGGCGCGAAGGTGCCGAGACGGGACCGCATCAGCGCCATGGCCTGCTCTGGCGTCGGCAGGTGGTACTCGATGACATCGTCGAAACGGCGGAATAAGGCGTAGTCCAGTATCTCCGGGTGATTTGTGGCCGCCAGGATCAGGCTAGTCGACTGGTCACGCTCGATCATCTGCAGAAAGCTGTTGAGCACGCGCCGAATCTCCCCAACGTCGTTAGCCAACCCACGTTGTGATCCGATGGCGTCGAACTCATCGAAGAAATAGACTCCGCGTACATCTGCTACAGCATCGAAGACCTGTCGTAGCTTCGCGGCGGTCTCGCCCATGAACTTGGTGATCAATGAATCCAAACGCACCAGGAACAGCGGAACTCCAAGTTCGCCGGCCAGTACGGCTGCTGTCATCGTCTTACCAGTACCAGGCGGACCTACCAGCAAGATTTTGCGTCGGGGCGACAAGCCGTGCTCACGGATGCGAGCATGGAGGCGCTGTTCCTTGATGATTCGCTGCAATTGCTCGAGCACTACTGGATCGAGCACCATGTCGGCCAAGCGATTCCTGGGATAGCTGACGTCCAGCAGGTTGGCCAATTCGCCACGAGGCCGTGCCAGGGGAACAAGTTTTCCCGGCTCGCTTGAGATACTGCGCGTCTTGGCGGCATCGATCATGTCGCGCAGCTCTTCGGCGAGCTTGCCGTGTCCGGCCTTCGCCTCATGCGCAGCGACCTGCATGGCGACGGAATAGAACTGGTTGTCGTCCCGACTGATGTGAGACTTGACCAGTGCTTTCAGTTGATCCGCGCTAGCCATTTCTATTCTCCGCTCGTGCGATACCAATGGCCGAAAGACCTCTCAGCCACACGCTACCCCCGCGTCGTTCGCCGACGGAATCGATGCCATGGCTGCCCGCTGCAATCTTCCGACCAGGCGACTATCGATGTTCCCCAACTCCTTCTCTTCGGACGCCATCAAAAAAAACGCCCCGACTGGCACATGAAGCGCCTCGGCGATCTTCGTGATCATCGACAACGTCGGGTCGCGCTTGTTGTTCTCCAGCATCGACAGGTACGACACGGAGCAATCAGCGCGTGCCGCAACGTATGTTTGAGACACACCGCGCCGTTTTCGGCACAACCGGATAGCATTTCCGACGTCCATTGCGCACTGCTCCCCGCTGACTCGCTCTTTAGAGAAGACGACGCTCCATGGGCCCGCCTTCCCCTTCGGGATTTTACCAGCAGTGAAATCGACCAGGAAGCGGATCGTCGAGGCGTTTCGAGATTGTCCGCGAACTGACGAACGTCGACACCTGTTAGCCGCTCTACGGCCAAGCCGCGGGCAGGGATTCCTGCTCAACCGCGATCCGGTGTATGGATACCCATTGAGCCGGCGCATCCCAGCTCCACCGGGCGCAGATCCTTTCGATCATCGACACTTCGGCGTCGGCGAGTGCACGTCGAGACGTAACGGCGTCGAGTCGCGCTATATCAGGGCACATGGCGTGAAGTTCGAGACGCCGCCCCGCGGTGCCAGCGCAATCCGCCAGGTGATCTGCGATCCGGAATCCACCCGAATCAATAACAGCCCCGTGCAGTTCGAGGAGAAAGCGGTGGCTGCGTAGCTACCGCGAGTGTTCGGAGAATCGGGGCAGCCCAAACCGTAGATGGGGTGCCGCGTGAGACTACGCCGGCATACCCACGTCGCGCAACTCGCAGCGGGCGAGCTCCGAAAGGATCCAATTGCCATCGAGACCTCGACCGATGAAGACCAAGATCGTGTGGCGTGGTTCGTACGGCCGCCAGAGCGGGCCGCCACCGATCGAGATCGACGCCTGCACCCCCTGCAAGACGAGCCGCTGTCGCCGATGTGCGGCGTGAACAATTCCCTTGCAGCGCCATAGTGAATCGCCGAAGCGCGCGATCGCCGCATCCAGGAAGCAGTTCAGGCTCTCGAGGTCGATCGGTGCTTCGCCGCGGTACACATACGAGGTTACATCGTCGGTATGGCGGGCGTGCACCGGGCGCAGACGTCCATCACCGTTCCCCGACAACCGCGCGCCGCGCACGATGCGCTCGATCTCTTCGCGGGGCACGTGATCGAGCGCATGGCCGCGCGCATCGAACAAATGACCGAGCAACTCGTCGATCGGCGCGGCGTGCAGGTTGCAGGCGACAATCGGAGCGCGCGCATTTCGCTCGCCCAGAAGTTGCGCGAGTGCCGCGACGTGGGCTGGATCGACGCGATCCGGTTTGGTAACCACCAGACGATCGGCGTATCCGATCTGCGCAAGGTGCTCGATTCGTTGCAGATGTTCGTGCCTGTGTTGCGCATCGACCAGCGCAACTACGCCGTCGAGATGAAAATGCTCCTGGACGCGCGTCTCGGCGATGAAGGTCTGGATCACCGGACCCGGATCGGCGAGCCCCGTCGTTTCGATCAGCACGCGGTCGAACTCGAATCCGCCTTCGGCGCTCGCCGCAACCAGTTCCTGCAGCGCGCGTGCAAGATCACCGCGAACCGTGCAGCACACACAGCCGTTCGCAAGCTGGATGATTTTTTCGGCACCGCTTCCGACGAGGAATTCGGCATCTACTCCGACCGCGCCGTATTCATTCTCGATGACGGCGATTCGCTGTCCATGCGCCTCGCGCAGGATGCGGTTGATGAGTGTCGTCTTGCCGCTGCCCAGGAAACCGGTGACGACCGTCACCGGTGTCGTCATTCGCACCGCCACGAGAGCCTCCGCTATGAGTATCTGCGTATCTGCTTCTTGACCCGACTGAATCGCTTGCCGGCCGTCAGTCGACCGGGCGAACCGCCAGCAACGAGTTCTTGTACGCATTCCTCGGCAGACCTCCGACGTCGAGTACGCGAACGGCGACGCGGACCTGCAGACGGGATCGAACCTCGCGCTCGATCGCTTCGGCGAGCCCGGCCCGCTGCGACGCGTCGAACTCGGGAACGAGCTCGACATCCACGGCGATCGGATCGTCGAAACGCACTTGCCCGGCGTGCTCCTTCCATATCCGCACGAGTGGCTCGACGCTGCCCGAGAAACGGTCGACGATCAAATCCCGTATGGCCGTCGGGAACACGTTCATCCCCTTGTAGATCAGCATGTCGTCCGTGCGGCCGATGCAGCGGATGCGAGGGCTGGTGCGCCCGCATGCACAATCGGTGCCGATCACCTGCGCATGATCACGAGAGCGGTATCGAACAACCGGAGTCGCGTCGCGCGCGAAAGTCGTATAGACGACCTCGCCCGTTACGCCCGCCTGCCACGGCACGCTCTCGCCCGACTCCGGCTCGATCAGTTCGATCGCCACGTAGCGCTGTGCGTTGAAGTGCATGCCGTCGCACGCATCGCATTCGCCCCACATCGCGGAAATCACGTCGCCCAGGCCCATCACTTCACGCAGCGCGGAAATGGACAGCCCCGACCGGATGCGCTCGCGGATTTCGGGTTGGTTCAGCCCCGGCTCGCCGCCGCACAGCACCTTCGTCAAGGCCGAATCGATTCCCGTCTCGCAACCGATTTCGTTCCACTGTTCGGCGATGTACAGTCCGAAGGAAGTCGTCGCAAGCAGCGCCGTCGTGTGCAACCGGCGCATCTCTCGCAGGATGCGCTCGGTCGGGAATCCGCCTAGCCAGCACAGCGTGGCCCCGATGCGGCGAAAGCCGTCGGCATAGGGCAGACCGCCCGCGACCATCGGCAGCCCGACGAGATGCGCGACGACATCGTTGCGCCGGATGCCCGCGGTGAACCAGGTGTTCGCGATTGCGTCGGCGAATACATCCGCGTCGCGGGCGGTCAGCGCGTAGTACAACGGTTGCCCGGTCGTTCCCGACGAACTGAGCACTTGAACGATTTCGTCGAGCGGCACCGCCTGGTTATCCCCGAGCGGGCACTCGGGGCTCGCTCGCTGCTGCGCCGCCCGAATCAGGTCCTTGGTGGTGAACGGCAGGCGGGCTAGGTCGCCAAAGGTGCGGACGGTGTCGCCGCGAGCTATTCGGTGCAACTCGCCGTACAGCGCCGATCGAGCCCGAAGCGCCGGCAATGCCCGCGCAATCCGCTGCGCCTGCCACGCCTGCACCTCGACCCATGGCAGGGTTTCGAGCTCCACGTTCCAATAGGCGCGCAAGCCCGAACGACGATCCTGTCGGTCTCCGGCCGCCTCCTGGTACATCGTCGGCTGTCTCCGTTCAGTCGCCGCGCACGCGCTCGACATGGCGCTTCAGTTCGGCAATCGGGATCTGCGGTGCGATCTCCGCGTTCGTCGTGATCAGGCGCTCGCCCGGCCCGTCTCCGGGTAGCGCCGGCCAAGCTCCGGGATCCGCCGCCCATGCGCGACCGTGGGCGCGCGCAACTGAGGCAGGATGCTGCTCCCACGTCGGACACGGAATCGCCTGCGCCGGCCAGGAGGCCGGCGCAGTGTCTGCATCAACGATGAGTACCGGGGGCACCCGATGAAAGCGCGCGACGTTGCCGACTGTCCCGAGCGAGCCCTTCCATCGGTCCTCGCAGTCGGTATCGGGCAACACCTTTTCGTGAAACTGCGACACGTTCACACCGGCCTCTGCGTACAAGCGGACGAAGGCTGCGAGCGCCTGGCCGGCGAGGTCCCATGCGGCATCCTCGTCGAGCACGCAACCTGCGGCGCGCAATTCGCCGACCAGCGTCGCCGGACCCGTGAAAGCGGCGATGATTACCGGTCCGCTCGCCTCGGACGCCAGTTGACGCACCGAGTCGAGCGACGCTGCGACGCGTGGATGATTCGACAGCTTCTGCGGATCGACCGAGAAGGCAGCCGGCGCGCCGGTCATCCCGGTCGGACGTGGCGGCCAGTGCGAATGATCGACCGGCGCGCCGAGCGCCTCAATCTCCATTGCGCTCGGCGCGGCACAGAAAACGGCGTCCGCGCGCAGGACGTGCCGCAATTCGAGTACATTCTTGCGCAGCCGAGTGCCGTCGAGGACCATTCGCGTGGGTTCGATCGCTTCGATCTGCGCAGCCACGGCGAATGCGAGTGGCGCGAACAGCGGACGATGCGGCCGGCCTGAGTTACGCGCGAGATCCTGCATACGCTTGCGCCACGTCGCGCCGCTGATGATTTCGCTCATGCCGTGCCTCGTTGCAGATCGATCTTGTCGATGCGCTCACGCACGCAGCAGCGGCGCGATCTCCTTCGCGTCCGGCCATGATCCGTAGTAAGTGAGGATCGAATCATCCGGCTTCTTCGTGCTCCACTCAGCTTCGAATTCCGCATAAGACCGGCCGCGCTTCCTGCGCGCATCGAGCTCCGCCTCACGCAGTTCCGCCGTACGCTTCTTGTCGACCCGCCGCGCCGTCTCGTCCCACACCACCTTGTAGACCTTCTCGGCAGACGCGGCCGAGAGCACGCCCTTGATCAGATCTGCCTCCACCGCGGCAGGATCGCGATCGAGCGGATCGCCGTATCCGGTTCCGCCACACGAGAATGCGAAGGTGGCGACGTCGCCGTTGTTGTACGGACGAACGGACCGACCCTGGAACTCCACCTCGTAGTTGCCATCGATCGGCCGCTCCCTGAGCAGGTCGTGTAAGTCGAGGGTGAGTGCATCGCTGCCTTCGGCGAGCAGTGTCTTCACGTTTGCACCCCGAATGCCGATTCCCGGAACCGTGCACGGCGCATAACCGCCGAACAGCGGCTGAGGCGTCTGCAGCTTGCTGTTGTCGGCGATCGCCATCATGTACACGGCAGGCACGTGATGTGCGACCCACATCTGGACGGTACCGACGCCGCCGCGATACTTCCCGTGGCCGCAGGAGTCCTTCCAGTGATTCGACAGGGGCACGAGCAACGGGAATTCGTTCTCGACCTGCTCGGTATTCGGCGCCCGGCCGAACACACACCACGGAAAACCGAATGCGTCCATGCCGTCCTCTACGGGACGCGCACCCTGCCCTTCGGTGTTGATCGAATAGGCAAGCATGTCGGCGAACGGCGCGCCCCACTGATTCAGCCCCGCGAGCACGAGAGCGTTGCCGCCATTGCCCATCGACGCGCCCGATTGCCTCCACAAGTCGGTCGAGAACATCGCCTTGGCGCAGGTATTGTGGACTGCGCTCATTACGCCGGTGGAAATCATCACCGAGCACGAGGTGGCCGCGCGCGAGTCGGGGCTCAGGCAGGTTCGCTCGCCGAACTTGAAGTCGATGCTCGCGAAGGTGCCGTTGCTGATCGGCAGCGCGTGGAACAGGTATTCGTAGATGTAGTTGGAGAAATGCGCGATAGCGGCCTGTGGATGCGCGTTGTAGGGCGACGGCGTCTCCGGGCCGGTCTCGGACAGGTCGACCAGCATCCGACCGCCTTTCTTCTCGATTGTCATGAAGCACGAGCGCACCAGGCCCTGCTTCAATCCGACCGCGTCGCTAAAAGTGACGCAGCGGTACTTCCCGTCGGGCCACTGTTCGATGAGTTCGCGTGCTCCTGCGTCGGCGACCTGCAACATCCGCCGAAACAGCCCGGTGAGGTAATCGGCGCCCTCGCGCTCGCACAACTCGATGAGCCGCGTTCGCACACGGTCGGCTGTCGTGCAGCGCGCCTTCAGGTCAACGGCAATCGCCGATGGAGCACGAATTCCGAACGCGACGAACATTGAAACGATGTCTTCGCGCAGCTTGAAGTTCTCGCCGATGCGCATCGGCGGCAGGTTCATGCCTTCGTCGAAGCGCGACGTGGCCGACACCGGCATTCCTCCCGGCTCGATCGCCCCGGTCTCGGTCGTGTGTACGAGCGCCGCGGTCCACGCGACCAGCCTGCTCTCGAAATACACCGGCATGCACACCATCTGGTCCGGGTTGTGCACGCCGCCGTAGACGGCGTCGTTGGCAAACCAGAGGTCGCCGTCGCGAATGTCGTTGTCGTAGTTCGCCAGAATGTACTTGATGATCAGCGGCGGAATGACGGCGTGCAGATAGGTCCCGCACGAGCCGTTCACGATGTCGCCGTCGGCGGTCATGATCGCGACCAGCGAGTCGCCAGCAACCCCCATCGCGGAACGACATGAACGCACGAACACGTCCATGCCTTCGTCGAGGATGTCGTTCGTGCGCTGGAAACCGATCTCGAAGGTGGCCGGATCGATCTGTGCAGCGAGCTCGAGTTCACGCTCGCTCGCCGGTGCCGGTTTCAACCAGGTGAGCTTTTGCTCAAGGGTGGGAATGCTCATCGGTGTTTCCTTGTCCAGATCCGGTTTCAGACCACGACCGCCGACTGCGCGCCGATGCGTTTGCGTGGAGGCGCCGCGACCACGGGTTCGAGGATGCCCAGACCATGCCGGTCGACGGTGAACTTCTGCCCGGGCGGAACGACGACCGTGGTGAATTCCGCCTCCACGACCGCCGGACCGGTGATCTCGTTGCCCGGCTGCAGTTGTTCGAACTGGTAGATCGGCGTCGGCACCCAGCTTCCGGTTTCGGTCCAATATGCCTTGCGCTCGCCAATCATCGCGGCCGAGGCATCGCGATCCTGCAGCGGATACTCCGGCAAGGCAGGTTTCCACGTGGGAACCGTGACGCGCAGCATGAAGTTGTCCAGGAAGACGCCACCCGGCTTGTTGACGACCAGCGGCGAGAACGCGTCCGAGAACTCCTTTTCGAACGCGTCGTAAATGGCTCGCGCGTCCTCGTCGGAGCGAATGTGCAGCAGCGGCGAAGAGGCGCGCTTCAGATTCACCTGGCCGCCGTAGAGCATATCGAGCTCGAGCGAGTACTTCGCGTCTTCCGCCTCGAGCCCCTCGCTGGCCAGTTCCTGCTTCGCACGCGCGATCATCGCGTCGACCGTGGCATTGAACTGCTCAGAGTCGATCACGAGCCGTTCGCTCATCGGCTCCATGAACACCATGCGCCGGCTCTGCTCGTACATGTGAACGATGTCCATGATTGACGAGCCCATCGCGCAGAACACGGGCGCAGCCGGAAAGACCACCGCTTTCGACACGTCGCCGCGCAATCCCGCCATGTGTGTGGGGCCGGCTCCGCCGAATGCGAACAGTACGAAGTCTTCCGGGTGATAGCCCCGCATGTGCACTTCACGCTTGATGGCGCTGGCCATGTTCTCGTCGATCACCTGCCGGATCAGCGCAGCCGCCTCGACCGTATCGATGCCCAGCGGCGCCGCGATCCGCTCGCGGATCGCCTTCTCGGCCTTCGCCTTGTTCAGCGGCATGCGTCCACCGTAATAGGTGTCCGGGTTGATGTAGCCGAGCACGACATCGGCGTCGGTGACGGTAGGCTCGACGCCCCCGAGGTCGTAGCAGACCGGGCCCGGCATCGATCCGGCGCTCCGTGGCCCGACTTCCAGCCGATGGCCGGTCGCGTCGACGCTGGCGATCGACCCGCCTCCTGCGCCGATCGATACCGTCTGTATCATCGTGACGTTGACCATCCACTTGTCGATCACGGGCCGGAATGTGTAGTTGCGTACACTCGACTCGACGACCAGTGCGACGTCAAAGCTGGTGCCGCCCATGTCACCGGCGATGACGTTCCTGTAGCCGAGCTTCTCGGCGAAATACGCCGAACCCATCAGTCCGGCCACCGGACCGCCGTTGAACGTGCGGGAGGCCGGCGTCTTGAAGATGTCCGCCGATCCACCGGAGTTGTGGATCATCAGGAACGCGCCTCGAAACCCCTTGTCGCGCAGTTTGTCCCACGTCGCGCCGATGTCGTTCTGCATCGACTGCTGCAGGTACGCGTCCAGCACGGCGGTCATCGTCCGCTCGTACTCGCCGATCTTCGAGACGACGCTCGAAGACAACACGACCGGAACGAAACCGATGTGATATTCCTTGTATTCCTCACGGATGATTTCGCGCACGCGTCGTTCGTGCTTGGGGTTCATGAAGCTCCACAGCAGCGAGACGACGATCGCGCGCGCGCCGCGCTCCATCAGCAGGCGCAGCTTGTCGCGCAGATCTTCCTCGTCGAGCGGGCGCACGATCGAGCCCGTCGAATCGATGCGTTCGCGAACGCCGAGGATGAGCTGTCGCTCGACCAGCGGTTGTGGCTTGTTCTGCACCGCGAGGTTGCGCCGTTCGGCAACACGCTGCCCGTCGGTCCACTGAGCGCCGCGTCCGATCAGCACCGCGTCCTCGTGACCTTCGGTCGTAAGCAGCCCGATTCGCGGACCCTGCCGCTGCAGCAAGCGGTTAAGCGCGACCGTTGTCGAATACCGGATGATATCGATGCGCGGCAGTAACTCTTCGACCGACAGGCCTACTCTTTCGCCGCCTGCTTCGATCGCCTCGATGAAGCCGATCGACAGATCATGCGGGGTCGTGGGACATTTCCCGATCACGCGCTCGCCGCCCAGCGTGAGCACCAGATCGGTAAAGGTCCCGCCCACGTCGATGTCGATCGAATCGATCGAGTCCTGTCGGTTGAGCGTGCTCATCGCGTCGCCTCCTGTCGGACCGGCTTGCACAGTTTTCCGTCCCGGATTTCGAGATCGCCCCCTTCGAGCCGTGTCTTCAGGCTATCGATATCGAGCTCGATGTCATGCGTGATCGGGTGCCCCGGGGGCAGGTATTCGGTTTCGATCTGTCGGGCGCAACCCGGACAATAGAACTCGATAATCCGTACCCAGTCCTTGTCGGGCGCGAACGTGTATTCGCCGTCGATCACCGGGTCGTGGATCTCCTCGGGTGCACGCTCGGCGACCAGACAGCCCTTTTTGTAGTTCTCGCGCGCCGTGATCAAGCACCTGCCGCAGTCGTGGCAGTACCAATGCTCGTCGTTCGGGTCGAGGTCGAGATATTCGGTGAACCGGATTCGCTCATACATGCTCGTCTCCTTCTCCGTCAGTCGGCCCGGTTCAGCGCCAGGTTCCCGAAGTCGTCGACCTTGGCCTTCCATCCCGGCGGTACCGGGCAGGTCAATGTGTTGCCGTTGATCGCGCCCGGCCCCTCGATCACCTGCCCGGTCTTCAGCTCTTCCCACTGGTAGACAGGCGCGTCGATCGCCGGCGCCCCATTGAAGCGAAGCGGACGCTTCGTCGCCGACCGCGCCTCGCCACGGTTGGTGCGCCGCGAGACCCCGTGGGATCCGACGGCGTAGCGCGTGAGCAGCCGTAGCGCGAGGACGGGTCGATTTGCGCAATCCGCCGCCGTAACGGCCAGCTCGATCGCGTCGAACACGTTTCGACTCGAGCCGGCCGTCCCTGCTGCCTGGACCGTGGTCTCGCCACCTACGTCGGCAGGGAAATCGAGCTCCCATTGGTATGTCGCATGTTCGGGATCGAAGCCTTCGCCGCGCAGGTCGCGAACAGCCTGCTCCATCATTTCCTCGAGATGTGGGGCAAGCGCCGCGCGCGCACCCGCATCCCAGTGAAGCGCGAGTCCGTACTCGTAGCGATGCACGACATCAGAAACCGCGGATCCGAAGGCGCCGAACACGGGACCGAGATGGAATGCGTATGCAGCGGGCAACTCCAGTCGGTCAGCGACGAAACACGCGAACATCGGTCCGTTGCCCCCGAACGCGAACAGTGGCGTATCCCGATTTTTCACCCGAGCCTCCGCGAGCGCCCCCGCCAGCAAATCGCTCATCATCGCGACCGCTTCGTCGCGGATCGACAAAGCCGCCGCCTCTACCGAAATCCCGAGCGGAGCAGCGACGTGTTTCTCGATCGTTCCGCGCGCAGCATCGGCCTTCAGCGAGCGACGGCCGCCGAGGAAGTTTGCTGGATCGAGATATCCGAGAACGAGCAAGGCATCGGTGAGCGTTGCCTTGTCGCCGCCCAACCCGTAGCAGGCGGGCCCGGGCGCTGCGCCCATACTCTCGGGTCCGAGCGTGATCGCACCGTTCCTGATGCGCGCGATCGATCCGCCGCCGACTACGGCCGAGCGCAGCAACACGAGCGGCGCTTGCACCGGCACGTCGAGCAATTCGCCACCGCGCTGCAGTACGGGCGCGCCGTCGCGAACAACGGAGGCTTTCGTCGTTGTGCCGCCGACGTCGAAACAGACCGCGTTATCCAATCCGTACAACCGAGCCATCCACGCACCGCCGTAGGTGCCGAACACCGGCCCCGACTCCATCGTGTCGACCGCTTTCGTCTTGCCAATGCGGGCTACGCCACCGCTCGTGTGCCCGATCAGCAGCGGACCGCGCCAGCTATGCTCATCGCGCAGCAGGTCCTCCGCCTTGAACAGCGAAGTTGCCAGCTTCATGTGCGTGTAGGCGTTCATCACCGAGTAGTGCACGCGAGTCTGGTCGTGCCGCAACGGCGCCATCTCGCTGCCGAGCAGCACCGGGACTGCGCCGATGATGTGATCCGGGTACTGGTCCTCGATGGTCTCCTTGATCGCACGCTCGAAGCGGCTGTCAGGGAACGAGTCGGCCAGGCAGACGCAGATGCGGCGAACCCCACCCTCGAGGAGCCGCTTGACGCCCGCGAGCACCTCGACGTCCGAGGGATTCTCGGAGAGTCCGATTACGTTCGCTTCATCGACGAGCTCGCCGAGGACAGGAGACCGCGCAGCGCCATACAGCGTTCTCTCGTTCCCGCGAGACACGAAGAGCCCGACCTTCGAGCCGCGGCGCTCGCCCAGAACGTTGGTCGTGATCGTCGACGACCAGCGAATGAGCCCTACGCGCGACAGAAATGCAGCGATGCTGTCATCACCGAAGTGCCCAGCTGCCTCACGCAGGCAGGCAAGGAACGAAACCGTGTAGTCATGGGGCGTCGTATCGACCTTGAACGCGTGGCGGGTCTCGCCGTCCGAAACCAGCGCATCGGTCATCGTGCCGCCGGTATCGATGTCCACGGTTAGCATGCGCGATCTCCTTTGGAAGTTGTGACTGCGACTCTACGAGCAACTCAGAGGCGGGCCATCGGGACCGATTCCCTAGTTGCTACGTGCAAGTACGTAGTGCATTGCAGCAACGGCGCCTGCGCGAGCACCGTGCTCCCCGCCCGTGGCTTCGACCGGTAAGCTTCGGGCGGTAATATCACGCGACATGTCCACGATGCAGGAGTCGGAGACGGGCGCTGCGCGTCCCTCCAAACGCGATCAGGCGCTCGGCGGCCACGCAGCGCCGTTTCCGTTCGAACTCGTGCTCGAGAATGCCATCGTCGGCATTTCGTACATGTCGCAGCGCCGTTTCGTCTGGGCCAACGCCCGGATGGCACAGATCTTCGGCTACGAACCCGGCGAGCTCGACGGTGAGCCGGTTCGCAAGGTGTACAACTCGCAGGAGGACTACGACGAGGTCGGAAGGATGTACGCCAACTTCGCCAAGTACAACGGGGTAACACACGAGCACGCGATGATTCGCAAAAACGGCGAATCGATCTGGTGTCTCATCTCGGGGCGGATGATCGACCCGCTCGATCCGTCGTCGGCATCCGTGTGGGTCGTACAGGACATTACGGATCGCAAGCGAGCCGAGGATCAGCTGCGCAGGAACAATCAGCGCCTCGAGCAGACGGTCGAACGCAGGACGCGGAACCTGCGACGCACGAACGAGGCGCTCGCGGCCGAAGTCGAGCGCAGGCGTGCCGCGCAGCTTGCGTCCGCTCAAAGCAGGGAGAAATACCGGGCGCTCTTCCGGCACATGCCGCTGGGCGTGCTGGTGGCGGAATCCGACGGCCACATATCCGAAGTCAACCGCGCGCTGATGACATATCTGGGCTTCGGCACTCGGGCACCGCTCGACGCGCTGCTCGGGGACGAGACGCGCGTTCTCGCTCCCGACGGAGCGAAGGTATCGCTGTCCACGCTGATCCGGGATCAGGCAAGGGCGACAGTGCGTCGCGTCAACCGGTTCGAGATCGGATGGCTGGCGCCGAACGGGAGGCGTCGGGAGATCCTCGTCGTTGCGGCGCCTTTGTCGGATCGCGCCGGAGGAACTGTTTTTGCATTTGCTGACGTCACCGAACAACGCGCAGCTCGAGAGCGCGAGCACGCGCAGCAGACGGCGCTTGCACACGCTTCACGTCTCACGCTGATGGGACAGATGGCTTCGACGCTCGCGCACGAACTCGGACAGCCGCTGAATGCGTGCCAGAGCTATCTGGCCGGCATGCGACACCGGCTGCGGTCGGAAGTGCCCGACATCGAGTCCTCGGTAGACGCGCTGGAAAAGGCATCTGCACACCTCGATCAGGCCGGCGACATTATTCGAAACGTACGGGGGTTCGTGGGCCGGCAAGGCACGGCATTCGAGTTCATCGATGTGCGAACTCTCATCGCGCAGACGCTCACCTTGCTCGAATTGCCGCTGAGAGCCGGGAATGTACGGGTAGCGCTCGAACCGCGGTCCGACGATACCGACCCATTCCCGCCGGTGTCCGGTCGCCCGGTCGAGATCCAGCAGGTTCTCGTGAACCTGCTGATCAACGCGATCGAAGCCATGCAAGGCATGCCGCCCGCCGACCGCCAGATCGAGATCCGGATGGCGAACGAATCGGCGTCGATGGTTTCGATCGAGATTCGTGACCGTGGACCGGGAGTTCCCGAATCGATTGCGGCCCGCGTCTTCGATTCGTACTTCACGACGAAGGAGTCCGGGCTCGGAATGGGACTGATGATCTCGCGAACCATCGTCGAATCGCACGGCGGTGCACTGCGCCTCCTCACGTCGCCCGATGGAGGCGGCTATTTCCGGTTCACGCTGCGAACCGCGCGACGGCTGACATGAAAGACGTGCGCGAGCAATCGGTCCTCGTCCTGCTCGTCGATGACGAGCCGGCGGTAACCGAGGCTCTCGCATGGCTGCTCGCATCGGTGAGGATCCCCTCGCGCTCGTTCGATTCGGCGAACGAGTTCCTGCAGGCACTGGACGAAATCGACGGGCCGGTCTGCGCAGTGCTGGACTTGCGGATGCCCGAGACGAGCGGGCTCGAACTGCAGCAGAAGCTCCTCGAATCGGGGAACGATCTCCCGGTGATGTTCCTGAGCGCGCACGGCGACGTTCCGGCAGCAGTCAACGCGATGCAGTCGGGCGCGATCGACTTTCTCCAGAAGCCGTTGAGTCCCCAGGAATTCCTCACGAGCGTGAACCGGATCGTGCGCCTCGCGCGCGAGCGATACGACTTGCGTGAGCATGAACGCGAGTTGCAGAACGAACTGAGCAAGCTGTCCTCGCGCGAGATCGACGTGCTCGAAGGGCTGCGGTTCGGCCGAACCAGCAAGGAGATCGGGCGCGCACTCGATATCAGCCCGAAGACGGTCGATGTCCATCGCGCCAATATCCTGCGGAAGATGAATGCGTCGAGCGCTGCCGAGCTTCTTCGACGGCTCGGTACGGTGCGTGCCAGAACACCGGCGTGACGCGGGGACCGACTGGCGGGCGCCTCATCATCACCGCGGAAGGACGTCATTCGCGCCCCACTGCCGCCTCGAGCCCGAAGCACTCGCACGCCCCGACACTTTTCTTCGGGATTCCGTATCTCAGAACCTAAGCCGAACTTTAGGGCCTGAATAGGAGACGACGAAAACGCCAAGACGTCGTGAGTGAAGCTTCACCCTCGCGAGCCCCTACTCCCACTCGATCATCAACGACTTCGGTAAATCGTTGTTTGACTTGATGTGCGCCTCGCGACGCCTGAGTTTTACCGTCATCCTTACCGCGATTTCGACTGGGATCCCCGAGCGCAGCATCCACGATCGATCGACATCTATCGAGAACAATCGGCGCTTGCGCAATGGCCAGCTTTCGAGGTCTATCGTGATCTATCGCTTCTTTGCATGCGATCGCTCGGGCGCAAGCGAACCAACTGTTCCTGTCGATTGATCAAGAGGACACCGGCATCAGAAGCGCTAACGTGTTGTCGCATCACGATTTTGTGGCAATCGTTTTACCGTCACCACGCTGCGGCACGAACGATCAGCGCATCAGTGTGCGTCGACAGCCATTTCCGGTCTGATCTCCGCGATCTTGGCGAGGCTCGCCCTGGCGACCCCGGTAGCGTAGTCCGCCTTCCGACGTCGCCATCAGCCGTTCGAGTTTCGTCTCGGGTAACGCGACGTTCGCACGGCAATACTGCCGTTGTTAGCGTGGCGAAGCAGAGTTCGTCGCCTGCGCTCGGGCAGTCCGAGCCGTACGGCAGCGCGAACAGTAAAGCCGACAGGGCCACCGTGAGGGTCGGCTTGCTGAGCGGAAGCCGACATTACTTCGGGAGGCCTCAAAAGTCCGAACCCGACCCCTTGCAGTCCTTGGCGTCGCCAGTCTATGTGACCGCTTTGCACGCTAGCGGCCATTCGTGCTTCCAAGCCGAGTGGCGGCTTGGCGCCGGCGAGCAGACGCTCGCCAGTCGCCGAGGTGCCGAGGCCACGCCGTTGCGCCACCGACCCGTAGCGGTCGGTGGACATCGCGGGCCTGCTCTCGCGGAGCGGTCGGTCTGCGCTTCAAGCCCTGGGCCCGCCTCGGCATCGTCGAGTGCCTGCCACCCAACGGCCAAGCAAGCCGCGCCCTGGCTGGACCTGGCTGCGGCCGCCACGCTGGCCTCGCCCTCGCTGGCCGGCCTGGGCGGCGTCTCGTCGGAAAAGTGAGAAGGCCTAGCCATCGGCCCGCGCCTAGCCAACGGCTCGCACCTGATGCGGGCCGGTACGGACAACGACTACTCGGTGACGCAGGACGCGGGCAGCGTGCAGCGCGACGTGTACTCTAAGGCGCTGCCTGCCGGCGGTGTCAGCCGCATCCGCTGTGACGTCGGCCCATTCACCAACTGCCTGACTTCGCAGCAGCTTACAAGGCCCGAGACGCCGACTGTCTTTGACTGCGACACAATCTCTCGATGAGCATTAACTGGCAGCAGTATCCGGTCGTCGCGTTCATTGACTCGAACGTTGCCCTTGAGTGTTCTGCACTCGGCGGGCTCCCTTGGAAAGAGATCAGTGCAGCCGGGCCCATCCTCGTTCTGGTGGTGCCGACTGTGATGCAGGAGGTGGACTCCAAGAAGAACCATGCGCGGCTTGCTGATCACGCCCGACGCTTCAACCGGACGTTGCGGCCATTGCTCGAAGGCAAGGCCACCGTTCTAGTCCGAGAGTCGCCGGCACCTCGGGTAGAGATCGCGCTGGCCGACTGCACCCGCGTTGATTGGGAGCAGTACCCCGATCTTGACCGAGACGAGCCGGATGCGCGTGTGGTGGCGCAGGCACTGTCCGCCCAAGGGCCTTCCCCGGAGTTACGCGTGGTAGTTAGCCAAGACATTCGCCCTCTCCACCTTGCGAGACGCCATGGTCTGAAGATTCATCAGGTCAGCGAAACCTGGCTTCGCCCGAAGGAGGTTTCCGAGGCCGAGAAGAAGGCGGCCAATCTTCAGCGTCAGTTGGACGCGATGAAGGATCGCGAGCCCCAGCTTTCACTGCGTCTGAGTGCAAGCCAACACTCCGTGGATGTGCACCGCATCAAGTCTTTGTCTCCTGACGAGAGGCGGGCGATTCAGGAGACCATCATCCGGCTAAGTCCCATGCCGGAACAGGAGCACTCGGGGCTCACTTCGATCATGGGCGACTATGATCATACGTTGAGCGAACGCTATACGGAGTGGGAGCGCAATAAGGTCCCTCACTTCGTTCGCGATTACGAGCGGAAGGTCGAGCTGAACTACGGGCAGCTCAAGATTTATTTCCGGATAGAGAACACGGGCCAGGTGCCCGCGGAGTCCTTGCTCGTACGCCTGACGGCAACGGGAGGGTGGTTCAACGAGAGGTACGTATTGGCCAGTCCTTCAGGGCCTTCCGCCCCGAGGCCAAAGCGCCGGTCTCTGATGGACATTCACATGCCGCGGACGCTGCACGACTCAATCCGCTCGATGGCGCAGCCAGGGAAGCACGAGTTCGTAGTGCTCGATGATCCAAAACGGTCCCTAGAGGTGCAGATCGCATGCGCGGACTTCCGCCATGGCCTGGCGTACGAGTACGCTGTCATTGGTCGGGCAGACCCGCACGCGGATGAATTCCGCATTGACGCCGTCGTCACGGCGGCGAACCTGTACGGCGAAGCCAAGACATTCATCGTGGTGCCGAGGAACCTCAAAGACAGCTCGGTCGCGGACTTGATCGACATGAGCACGATGCGCTTCAAACAACCGCCTAATGTGGACGGCCATCTTGAAAAGGCAATCAGTGCAAGTGACTTCTCAGCCTTTGAATTCGATGGATCCCGGGACGATTGAGCGAAGGTGCTCACGAAGATGGCCTCTTCGTGGCGTGGCGATCCGCGTCAGCCCTTGAGTCGATCGTCGAGTTCGACGGCCCCGTGGATGCCGCACCGCAGGAGCAGATCCACCATCGCGACCGTGCTGGCGTGATTGGCCCCCGCCTTGAGCGCCTTTGCGTCGAACGCCGCCCCATCGATCCACTCACACACCCGCTGCCCAACGCGGTGATCAACCCAGAAGTCGGCACTCTCAGCATGTACTGCGTGCCAAGCCGATACGACACGCGACATCAGCGGCAGGTGCGATGGGACTGGCCGCACCGTCATCGCTTCCATGAAGGCGATTGCGACGTAGGTCGACGCGGCGCCGCGCTGGGCGATGTCGGCGAGCAACGGCACGAGCATGTGCAGCCGGTGCGCTTCTTCCGGCGGGACGTAGCATCGCGGGCCCTGCCCCGGCACGACATGCCCTGCGAACAGCGCCGCGAGCGCGTCCGCCAGGTGCATCTCGGCGCCGTGCGACAGGTCGTGTTCGTGCCACTTCCAGCCGCGCGTGAGGAGGAAGCGTTGCGCAAGAGCCTGCCGGATCGACAGTGCCTGGGCATCCTCTACACGGTGCGCCTGCAGCCACAACAGGTCCAACCCATGGATCACGGCCGCGATGGCGTCGAAGAATCGCGCCTCCGGCAGCTGGATGACCGGATCGAGGAGAACCTCCTGCGTGTAAGCCGGCACGGAGACCGCGAGGTGCACCGCTGCCTTGAAGTAGGCATCGTTCCAGTTGTGCACCGACTCGGCGGGCTCTTCGTCGGGTTCACATCCCATGCCGTTGGCGTCCGCTGTCCACGCCCAACAGTGCCGAAGCAGGCCCCTCAGCGTGTCGGGTGCGGTTGCTGCCCACAGGGCCGATGCCAGCGAGATCCACTGACTTGCTGCCGCCTGGTCAAGGACGAACGAGCGCTTGATCGCGCGCCGGCGTCTGGGAGGCGGCGACTCGCCGCCCAACCGAATCACCGAACGCGGTCGCGGCGCCAGTGGTTGAGGAAGTACCGGCCAAACCGGCTCGTCGCGATGGCCGCCGAGCCATGCGAGCTCTGCACCGACCGCATTGCCTAGCCGCCTGGCTTCTGATTCACGTCGCGCCTGCTCGCTCGCATCCAGTCGTTCCCGGTACGTCTCGATCGGGCCGTCCTCGCTGGGCTGCGCGAGGGCAACGATGGTGGAGGTGAGGCCCAGGCGGACGAGCGAATGCACGAGCCGGGAGTCCAGGTTCGGGTCGCGCTTGAGGTGGCTGTCCAACACGGCGGCCATGCCGGCGTCGCGACGGGCCGCCAGTTCGAGCAGCGGACGCAGCACCTGGTCGACGCCCTCGCGCTGAGCGACCAGCAACCCGGTGGCCGCGATCGATGCCGTGTTGAACGGGAACTGCCGGAACGGCTCCTCGGGCTCGGTGGAGGTCGCGCTTTCGAGCAGCAGAGCCAGCGCCCAGGCCCGATGAGCAAGCTTGTCCTCTTCCGACCCATCCCGCAGCACGAGTGCGGCCACGATGAGACGAGTGCGCGCCACATCGTCGGCATTCAGATCAGCCAGTGCGTCGCCGTCGCTTCCGGTGGCCCAGGCGATCCCGCGCGAGAGTACTTCGCGGTCGCAGGTCCGCTCGCGGATCGCCTGCGCCAGCTGCACATAAAGCGCTGTCTGCACGGTGTTGCGGGTCACATCCGCATGTCTGCGGCGCCGCAGTTCCGCCTCGTCCCGCGGCGGCGTGTAGACGACGACAGGTGTGCCGTCCTCGCCGGCGATGGTCGAGTAGTTCGCTGGGTCCAGTAGGTTGAGCGCGCTCATCGCCGCGAACCTCGGGTCCGTCAAGTCGCTGTCTTCGTCGGGGTCACCGAGCTGCCGTACCTCGGCTAGCAACGCGTTGCGCATAGCCAGGCGAACATCGTCCGGTCCATGCTGACCGTACTCGCCCACGACGGCGTCGAGCGGGTTTAAGCGTGAGCCGCGGCCGCGCAGACTGTCCAACGTCGCGCCTCCAACCGGCTCGGGCCGCACCCACAACGGCCGCGACTGCCTGTCGAGGTGATCCTGCGCGTAGCGCTGCCGATCGAGCGAGAGCAGCCGCGCCGAGGCCGCGAAGGGCCACAGGGCAGCCCGCGACTCCGGCCAGTGGGAGATCAAGACGTCGATGGCCACCAGCACGACCGCCAGCGGCGAGCCGTCCGGGCCGAGCACGTCGGCGATTACACGCTCGATCGGCTCACCGCGCTCGACGCGCCGGTGCGCCCAGGCTTCCAGCGCCATCAGCGCTGAGGCCACGATGTGGCTGTCATGATCCCTGGACCAGGTGTACGAGCGGATCCAGTGGAAGGCACGCGTTCCGGTCGAGAACGGGATGACGATCCGGTTGTCGCCGACCTGCTGACCACGCGCGCGTCGCTTGACGGCATGGGCGAGTACACCTCGCACGAGGCGAAGCCCTTCCTCAGGATGGGCATCGAGCAGGTCCAGGAACGGCTTGCGCGCGGGAGAGGCGGGGAAGTAGTCCAGATCCCAGTGGGCGAACAGATCGCGCACGCGATCGCGATCCTCGACGTCGCCCTCGGGCAGCGCCGACAGAAACAGGTCGGCAAGCTCGCGCGGCGCGGCGCTGGCGGCCGTTCCTATTAACGAGATTAGCGGACGGAAGATGGTGTGTCGGTTGGGATGCGCAGCGACGCTGCGCAAATACGCCTGGGCCAGGCCGGGCTGCAGCCGACACCACGACAGGAAGGTACCCCGCAGCTCCTCCTCCTGCGGACCGCTCATCGACAAGCCCGGGGCATCCTGAGCTTCCCGCCACTCCCGGTAGTTGCGGGTCGGCGGATGGTTCCTGTTCTCCACTACGACGAGCCACGCGTGCATGCGAGCGACGAGCTGCGGCGACAGATCGTCCAGGCCGAGACATGCCATGCACCAGCGACCGTACAGGTCGACGACCTGCGGCACTGCATCGTGCGGCAAAGCATTGCCCTGGGCCAGCGACCACTCCACCAGGTGGCGCCACGCGGGGCCGGCCGGGATGATGAAGTCGCGCGGGAACTTGGCGGTGTCGACTCCGAGCGCGGCCCACCGCCGCACGCCGGACTGCGAGTCGACGATGAGGGCCGTGCGAACCAGCTCGATGAGCAGAGCGGCATGGTTGTCGGCAAGCGCCGGCAGGCAGCGCGTCAACACGTCCCCAGCGACTTCGGTCCGCGCTGGCGCGAGCAGCACGGTGCGACGCCAGGAGCCGTGGGATCCGACCGACGTGACGCGGTTCAGGAGAGCCTGCCACGCGGTCGCGTCGTCGGAGCGCTCCAGATGCAGCCTGGCCGCGATCTCCACAGCCCGCCCCAGCCGTGTCGGCGCAGGCGCGTCGAGAGCCAGGCTGTCCAGGTGTTCCGGGTGCTCGAAGAGAAGGCAGCCGAGAGCCCAGTCGCGCAGCACGTCGTGCGCGAGTTCCAGCCGGTCGCCGGACTCGCGCAACGAGCCGCTGTGGACCAGCGCGGCGATCGTGGTGCCTGCAAACGCGCTTGAGTCCAATGGAGTCGACGAAGTCAGCGCATGGAGCGCAAGCGCGCGCAGCAGCAGCCGACGCTCGTGCCGCCCATCGGCATGCGCGGCGTCACCGCTGCGCCACCACTGAAGCGCCATCTCGGCCTCGCTGAAAGGCACCCGATCCAGCGGGTCGCGCGCCCGGGACAGGCGGTCGAGGCGATAGAGGTTGCGGACCAGGTGGCGCGCGGGATGGTCCCGGCGGAACAGCGCAGCCAGGGCCTCGTCAGCGCCGCTGAGCTGCGCGACCTCCACGTCGCTTAGCTCGTCGATCATCAAGGCAGGCGCCTCGCCTAGGTCCCGCAGCGCCTCGCCGGGCAGCCACCGACGAGCGTCCGAGTCGAAGTCCGGGCGCGCCGTTGCGACGACGCGGAAGCCGGGCACGAGCGCGGCCGTGCGGATCAGGTCGGACACCGTGGCCTGCTCGCGCCTGTCGTCGAACCGGTCGAGGCCGTCGATGAACAGCATCGCCGAACCGTCGGCGGCAAGGTCGGTCAGGAACTCGCGCGCGGTGGCGTCACAGCCCAGCTGCTCGGCCAGTTCTCCCCAGCCGCCGCCACGCACGCGGTTGGGCGCGACCACGATCACCCGTGCCTGCTGTGACATCCGCAGCGCGAGTTGCTTGAGCACGCCGGACTTGCCGACCCCGCCCGCCCCACGGATCTCTAGGTAGCGCGACGACTCGAGAGCCGCCTCCACGGCAGTGATTCGGTCCGTGCGATCGATCCGGACCCCGTGGACGGTCGTTTCGATGGCCGCGAGCGTGTGGTCGGTCATCTCGGCCAAGCGCTCACGGGGGCGGTGCAGGCTGCGCTCGCCCCCAAGGCGAAAGCCGCGCTCGTCGACCAGACGCCTGCGCAGCGAGTCCTTGTCGAGGTCGCCACCGACCGCATCGGTCTGCAAGGCGATCTGCCCCAAGGCATCCCACAGGGTGGCCGCCCGACCCGCATCGGACGGGGCGAGCAGCATCGCGCAGCGTTCGCGTGCCAGCAGGCTGCTGAGCGATCCGGGCTGCTCCAAGTCGAACGCGAGAACTTGAAACCGTGCGAGCAGCCGCCAGACATCTTCGTCGCCGCACTCGCCGCCCGCCGCGCGCAGGTGGGTGCGGAACGCTTCGGTGAAGTCCCGCATCGCCTGGTGCGCGCCGCCCGGCTGGTTCAGTCGACTGAAGAACTCGGCAGGACGCAGGTGCTCTCGCGCCCACCGTAGGGTTTCCTGCACATGCTGTTCGATGCGGGTGGACGTCCGCGCGATGGCAATCGCAAGTTCGTAGCGGCCCGCGAACTCCGGCTTCCTGGCGGCGCGACCCGCCAGCGCGACCACGTCGGCGAACACGCGATCGCCCGCGGTGAAGGTGACGGTGCGCTTGGCCTGGATCTCAAGGGTGGCCGGCCTCCCGAGCGCGTCGTGGCCCGTGACGATTACGTCGTCCATGGGGTGACCAAGGGCGCTGCGTTGGAACTGCACGCGTGAGACGACCACCCCTGGAAGACCGCGCGCTTCGCCGCTCGTCAACAGCGGCACGAGGTACTGGGCCCCGACGTGTGCCTCCAGCGCCGCCCCAGTTGGCCCGGCTGCGGCCGGACTTGCAACGTCGGGCGGCTCGTCGACGCGGCGCTGTCGGCGCTCCCTGCGTCCTGCGCCCCCCGGTTTGGCGGCCCGGTTTTGGACGGCCGCCGGAGCTGCCGGCTTCTTCCTGCTGACACGGTTGGCCATGCACAAGGGTACGCGAAGGCATGGGGGGTCCGCACTGTCACGGAGTCAAGGCAGACGGGCCTGCCGCCGCGCTCGGGCGGCATCGATCGTGCCGGCGATTCCTGCCGGTCGATCGCCGGTCGCGCTTGCGGTTGCTGAAGGTCAGGTAACGGTCCAAGCTGCCGTTCGGAGATGCTGCGGCGACCGACCGGGTTCAGTCTGAAGCGGTCGTTCTGTCGATGGACGTCGATGGCCGCTCCTGGCCGAAAGCTGATACACGGAGCAAACGCGTCTGCTCTGAATCCAAGAGCCGACATCCGCGCGCCTTTCCAGGCCAACCCTCTCCCCTGCGCGGAACTTGGCTTCTATCCTCAGTCGATCGCGCGGCGTGGTCTGCGAAGTACCCCTACTCCCACTCGATCGTCAACGAGCGCTCTAGGTATTGATCTGCCTTGCCTCTGCGAGTGGGACGGGATGTCTTACCGTCACTTTTACCGTCAATTCATCGAGGTCCAGCATTGGCGCGGGTTTGCAGGCGGCTCGGCGAAAACCTATCTCCCAATGTCTATCGAGATCTATCGGCTCCGGACCCCTGCCTCGACTTCCATAAGTGGCATCGGGACGCCGCGGCACCGAACAATCCAAGTGCTTGTCGCATAGTCGCATAGTCGCATATAACTTCTTCATTAGATTTTTTACCGTCACGGGTCGGCAAGGCCCAAGCGACTCGGCCGCTCCCCTGTTGGGAGCGGCCGAGTCGAGCGTCGGCGATTGAACGCTTCCAGTCAAACCCATTCCGCTTGCCTTGCTGCCACTCTTTGTCCGGACTTGACATCGACTGCCCCTGCGACTCCGGTCTCTTCTCCAAGTACTACTTCAACAGCAAGACAACAGTATCCACCGCCCGTGTATCAAGGTCATGATGGGTAGAAGCCCACGCGTCCCTCCCCAGGAACGCCGGTGAACTCGATCGGCTGCAGGACAACGCTTGTCGAAGACTTGATGTCCTGATTCTCCAGGATGATGACTTGCCCGGGTCCTTGCCACTTCAACAGCCACTCATAAAAGCGGTCCGTCACCGTCCCTACTTCGACTTCTCGCTGTTCTGTGCTCTTCGGGTCCGCATAGGACTTTAGCGGGGAGTCGATCACGATGAACCCCAAGTGCGGGTTGTGCTGTGTCAGGGCATGTTTCAGCAACGCGACTGTCATTGCGGCGAGGAAGATGGCGCGCTTGCCCGCGCCATAGTCCAAGCGAGCGCGTCCGTCGATCACCACGTCACATTTATCCGAATCAAGCGCGACGGACTCAACGCCGCTGAAGCCCCAGGCGTTCAAGAGCTCCTTCGTGTATCCGGCCACCGCGTTCGCGGCATCGCCGACGTTGCGGCTGAAGGTCGTCTTCGGACGACGTTTCGATTTCGTGAGCCTGTCGATCTCTGCCTTCAGGCGGGTTTCTTCGTTGAACTTGGCGAGTAGTTCGGAAAGCTCACTGCGGCGGAGGGCCAGCGCCTTCGGATTCTCACTGAATTCGACCTTCGCTTCGCTCAGTTGTCTGGCCTCTATGGATTCAAGCCGCTTGAGCTCGACCGTCAGAGAACCGACCCGTTCCTGGAGTACTGCCACCCGATCTCGTTCGCGCTCGAGCGCTCCGGCCAAGCCGTGCCGCAGGGCCTTGACCTTCTCCACTTCAGCTATCAAAGCGCGGCGGTATCCATCCTGCACTCCTTGTTTTAAGTGGCGAGGGTCGAGTTGTGCTTCGGCCGGGGTCCCGCAGAGCGGACACGGCGTCTCGTCCAAAGCTTGGAACATCGACACGCCCTCCCAAGTGGCACCGAGCCGCTCTATATCATTGTGATACTTCCGATCGAGAAGTTCGAATCGCTCAACCATGGACTGACTGTGCTCGTGCGCGCTGCGAGCCTTCCGCAGTTCGAAGGCGGCAGGCAGGATCTCCGAACGAACACGGCGCAGCGCGGCGGCGCGAGCTTCATAGTGACGAGTCATCGCGCCGAGAGCTGTATCGACTCTTTCTAGCGCCGCCGCCACGTCGTCTCGCTTCGCATCGGTGGCGATATCGGCACTTATCCGCTGAAGTGCCTGTTCGGCGCCAATAATTTGCCCAGCAATTCGCTCGACCTCCTTGGCCGTTTTCGTGAGCTGGATCGCTGCGTCGTCGCTTCCTGTCAGGAAGAGATGGAACGCCGCAGTGCGCTGAGTGGCAGGCACGCCGACGCCGCTCGTCGCTTCCTCGCTGATGACGTTCGGCTGCGACAGGAGGAACCAGTGCCGCAGATCGCCTCCTGTCACCGCCCCCTTCTTGGATTTCGAGCGCAGCAGCTGCTTGCCGTGGGCGCCGGACAGGCGAACAAGGAGTTCGCCGGTCTCTTCATCGACAGACTCCCGTACGACCACTCCATCTACGCCCGGACGCAGCAAGCTGACGCTCGCATCACCTCCTGCGATGCCACGCACAACCTCGTATCGCTGGTCGTCGCCATCGAAGACGAGCATCAGCGTGTCGTAGCCCAAGGCCTGGGGGATATTCTTCGGCGTCTTTTCTCCGCCAAGAAGGTACCAGAGACAATCTCGGATGTACGACTTGCCCGTGTCGCTCGGGCCGCGGACAAGCATCGCTGGTGACCTGAAGTCGATGCGCGCTTCTTGTTTGTCCGGGCCCGTCGCAGCGAGGTAGACGAGGGTGACTGTCACTGGAAGAGGTCTCTTGCTGATGTCTCGATTTCGGCGCCCCAGAGGTGGCCACGTGCTGCGAACTGCCGCAGTAGGTTGGGTGAGTCGCTGTTTCCCAACTGCTGCGCGGCCCACTGGCACCGCACCTCGAGGTTGCGCCAGTACTTCGATGTCAGCGAGCCGACCATTGTGAAGCTGCTAGGCCCAGCCACATACGTCATGCCGCGCTCGTCTAAGACGACGTCTACCAGACCTCGTGTGCTCATCAGGTAGAGCCCTTGCTCGATCCGCTCGCGCCGGCTGAAGAGCTCGCCATTTCTGAATGGTACTGGCGTATGAAGACTCTCCGGGCCACCAACATCATTGGAGTAAACGACCGCATAGTCGAGCAGGACGAGCTTTTGCAAATCTGCCCCCCCGGGCCGCAAGGCCGAAAGCAGATACACCATTCGCAATCCGAGTTCGAACGGCGTGTTGAAGAGCTCCGGGAAGCGCTTGGCCTTCAGCGGACCCATTTGAGATGCTTTTCGTTCACGAGGTGATGGCAAGTCCCCGGGAGGTCCCCGCCGCGAAGCCGGAGATGGAGGACACTGTCCGTTAGGCTGTCGTTGCCCCAGTTCGTGAACGGTTTTAAGTTAGAGGGCAGTGCCTTCCGAAGCTTTCCTCTGACCTGATCTGGCGTACTCACTCGGGGTCAGGTGGCCGAGTGAACCGTGAGGACGTTGGTCGTTGTAGTCGTTGCGCCAAGCCTCGATTCGTTCGCGGGCATGCGCGAGGGACTCAAAATCGGACACGTTCAGGCACTCATCACGCAGCCTGCCGTTGAAGGATTCGCACAGCCCATTATCCGTGGGCTTGCCGGGTCGAGTGAAGTCCAGTTGCACGCCGTTCTCCCAGGCCCATTGATCCAGCGCTCGAGACGTAAACTCCGTCCCGTGATCGACCGTGATTGATCGCGGCAATTTCCGATATGTGGCGGCCCGGGACAGTGCCATGGCGACGCTCGCCCCGGTCAGCCGAAATCCGACCTCTAGCAACACACTCTCACGACTCCAGTTGTCGATCACCGTCAGCACTCGGAACGGCCTTCCGTCGGCGAGCTGGTCGTGCACGAAGTCCATGCTCCAGCGTTCGTCGACGGCCAATGGCGTAGGCGCCGGCCCACGGTGCAAACTCAATCGCTTGCGGCGTCTGACCCGCATGCGCACTTGCAGGCCTTCCAATCGGTAGAGCCGATGTACGCGCTTCAGGTTGATCAGCCAGCCTTCCCGGCGCAACAGCACATGAATGCGTCGATAGCCGAACCGCGGTCGACTTAGCGCGAGATCTCGAATCCGCATCTGCACGGCGCTGTGATCGCGCGCCGTGCTTCGCCGGTACCAGCCCGTTCGACTGACTCCGCCAAGCCGACACGCCCGCGTCAAGCTCACCTGGAACCGTTCGTGGATCCATCGAGTGATCTCCCGGCGACGCGTCGGCTTCAAAGCTTTTTTCGCACCACCTCGCTCAGGATGTGCTTGTCCAGCGTCAGGTCCGCGACCAGCCGCTTCAAGCGTGCGTTCTCGTCCTCGAGCTGCTTGAGTCGACGCAGTTCGGTCACGCCCAGATTCGCGTACTTCTTCTTCCAGTTGTAGAACGTCGCCTCCGAGATCCCTGTGCTACGGCATACGTCGGCTACCGGTGTCCCGGCATCCGCCTGGCGCAACACGAAGGCGATCTGCTCCTCGGTGTACCTGGACTTCTTCATCGCTCCTCCATGCCCCGCTGCAGGGGCCGGGAAGCACGCTACTCTAGTTTTCAACCGCCCAAGTTTTACGGGACAACGTCAAGGCTTAGCCGCGAGGCGACATCGATCGCCGCTTGCAAGCGGTCAAGGCCGGCGGTCAGCCGCGGGCTAGTCACAGTTGCGCGGACGCCGTGCCGCACCATCTGCAGCAACCGGGAAAACTCGTCCTCCGGGTAGATGTCCCGGCTGAATCGTCGCAACCCCTCTGCAGCATAGAAGACCTCGCGCTGCGACGCATAGTGATCCGAATACGTTGCTGACCGGTCCACGTCATTGAGGCTTATTGGCGAACCGGCATGCTCCGAGTACACCCTCAGGAGTTCCTCGATGTAATTCATTTCGTAGGGCTGCGCCTTGTCAGGCACCGAGGGGTCGTCGCCCCGCTCGGGCTCGATGCCGAAGAGCTTGAAGTGGGTCGCGCGATCGCGTTCATGCCACTCAAGGAGGTTGTGTACGAGGCACTCCTCGATTCGGCTGAAGTCAAACGCTTGGACGACCGCTTCCAAGTTCGCGTTAAGGGGTGCGCTCCCCAAGCCATGCGTGCCGGCCTTCCATGCTTTCAAAAACGCAGCCTTGAGTTGTGCGCAATCGGCCAAGAGGTCATGCAGATCGGGGCCAACATTTTGCGGGGCGCAGAAGTAGTACTTGCGCGGCACCGGATAGCTCTTGGCGAGGAGGTGACCGAAGAACTTCATCATCTCGGGGAAAGCATCGCCCGGCGTGAGGCGATTCTTGTAGTGCTTCGCCTGGTATAGATCCCACATGTCCGCCTCGAGCTTGGTCTGCAGGCGGGCTTCAATGTCGCGGCCCTTGTCTCGTGCGTTGCCGAGCAGCTTGACTTTGGCGTACTTCGGTGTCGAGCGCTGCCAGCACGCGGCTTCGATGAACCTTTCCCACTGTTTGTCGGAAACGTGCAGCAGATAGACCGACGGAGGCACTGCTCCGCGCTTGACGACGAGGCGATTTCGGCGGGGCTTGGTAGCAGCGGAGGTAACGCTCATCCGGAACAGGCTGGCTTCATGAAGCAGTTGCCGCGATTCTCAGTTATCGGGTAAGGCAGCGCCAGTGTGCTTCGGCGTGCGCCCGACTCCTTCCTTCACCGGACGAAAGTCGCCCGCGCAGTGCGGAACCAGAAGCCCAACGCTGACGCGCCACCGAAGTGGCCAGCGCGCTTCGTCCGGGGATAAGCAGGGCGTAATCCCTAATGACGGGCATCGCTTGCCTCAATGCGCACGCCCCTTGGCCTCGGCCGCCGATTCTGCCCAGGGCTTTATGCTCGCCAAGGCCTTCGCGAGCGTCGCCTTCGCGATCTCGGTGTCGTAGTCCGCCTGCAGGCGCAGCCACCAGCCGTCGGACAGTCCGAAGAACCGGCACAGCCGCAGATCGGTATCCGCCGTGATGGCGCGCTTGCCGGCCAGGATCTCGCCGATGCGCTGCGCAGGGACGCCGATCTCCTTTGCAAGCCGATAGTTGCTCATGCTCAGGGGCTTCAAGAATTCCTCGGCCAACATCTCGCCGGGCGATACGGGTCTGAGTTTCCTGCTCATGTCGACCATGCCTCAGTGATAGTCCACGATCTCGACGTCCTCTGCGTCAGCACCCGTCCAGCGAAAACAGACGCGGAACTGATCGTTCACGCGGATGCTCCATTCGCCTGCACGATCGCCCTTCAGTTGTTCCAGCCGATTCGCCGGCGGCGCGCGCAAGTCCTCGATGTGTCGCGCGAGGTCGAGCTGCTTCAACTTGCGCAGCGCCGGGCGCTCGATGTTGGCGAAGCGCGCCACGCGCCGTAGCCGGAACAGAGCTTCGGTGTCGACACACTTGAACGTCCTGATCGCCACAGGCGAAATAATAACGCCGAGCGTGACTAACGTCAAGCGCGACTATCCACGACGGCACCCGCGCAGGCGTTCCCCGCTGCAGCGTAGCTAGCACCTCCTCGGATAACGCTGCTTGGCGGCCGTGCAACCGGAGAGCGAAGGCGCGGTTGGAGTTCGAAATGACGAAGAAGCGTCGACGCTCACATACGCAGCCATTGTCGATAGAACGGCATACTCGGTGTACAGTAAATATCGTGCTGCAAGGTCGATCGCCAGCGCTACGGCCAACCCGCCGGAAGCGACTCCTGCTCAACCGCGATCCGGTGCGCAGATACCCATTGAGCCGGCGCATCCCAGCTCCACCGGGCGCAGATCCTTTCGATCATCGACACTTCGGCGTCGGCGAGTGC
>Ga0265293_10000991_pt1 | contig 64528 bp, 54 predicted proteins | sample Munlanlewell138R_FD_192505 | JGI IMG/M metagenome (GOLD analysis project Ga0265293, IMG submission 192505) | Leachate microbial communities from a municipal landfill in Southern Ontario, Canada - Leachate well 138R | ecosystem: Engineered > Solid waste > Landfill > Unclassified | place: Canada... | reverse complement strand
AAAATTGTTGCTTGATAAGCAATGTCATCATAGTAAATTTCTCTTATGGAGGTAGAACTTTTTACTTCGAAAATCTCTACATTCTTCCCTTCCACCTTTAAGATATCTACACTTAAAAACCGTCCTTTAAGAGAAAAAGAAGCCTCTGCAATATATTTTCTTCCTTCTTCAATATATCTTTTGGTATCTTCTATCATTTTAGATTTGTCATTTTGATACTCTACATAAGCTATATCAGAAAATAGTCCTAGAGCTACCTCTCCTACATAGGTTCCACTTTTTAGAATCTCCTCATTTACTATGGAAGAATCAAACAAGTCTGGCTTTACCTTATCAAGCCAATACATTTTTTCACATTGTTTTGCCCTTATATACTTAGATTTAGAAATATAAAATTCATCTATCCTTTTAAAAGCAATGTCTTCAGGCTTGTATTGGACAACCTCACAATTATCTATAATATATTCTCTCAAATTTTCGTTTTCTGGAACTCCTTTAAAATAGTGGCCTAAAACAACAGCTATCCCTCCGTGGGCAACCAATAGAATGTTTTTTACCTTAGTCTTTTTATCATCCCAATGCTCTTGTATAAGTTCATCTAAAAAGGAAGAGACTCTGGCATAAAAATCAAAATAGGACTCTGAACCTTCCAATTGAATGTCTGGATTAATTGACCATACTCTTTCTCGAAAATCTCGATTGTTATGAAAGGGGATCCCTTCATTTAATCTAAAGTCCCTTTCTTTAATCCTCTCATCTTTTAAAATTTCTAGATTTCTATTTTCACAAATGATTTTTGCAGTTTCATAGGCCCTTTGCAAAGGTGAAGAGACCACTAAATCAAAGTCTATATCTTTAAGCTTTTCTCTTATTTCTTCAGCTTGAAGCCTCCCAAAATCATTTAAGGGAATATCAGTAAAGCCTTGCACTTTTTTATTTAGATTCCAGTCGGTTTGTCCGTGTCTTATAAGAAAAATGTTCATAAAAATATCATAGCATAAATGAGGCTTTTTTGTAATAGTAGGAAAAGTATAAACTCTAGACTCCAAAAAGGCATAAAAAACCCCCACAAGTTTGATTTGGTCCAACTAATGGGGGTCAGCTTGATTATATCTCGCTTTTGTTTATTATTTGAGTTTAGATAACTAGTACATTGTTTTCCTTACATTTTTCTAAAACTTCTCTTTCAGGCATTTGGTCTGTTATCCAGATATCTGCTTCTTTAAGCTTGCAAAATGGGTAGTCTTTATCTTTACCAATCTTGCTAGTATCCATAAGGACAATAACCTTTTCTGCCTTAGATATTACTAGACTTTTCAATCTTGCATCATGAATACTTGACACACTAAAACCTTTGTCTGGCGAAAAGCCTGATGCTCCTAAAATGGCCATTTCAACACCTACAGTCTTTAACATGTGTATGGCTTCAGGGCCAGAGGTAGAAAGAGTAAAGGGACTTACTCTTCCTCCTAAAAGGATTATAGAGTTTTTTGAAGAAGATAATTTTAGAGCTGTATTTAAGGCAGAGGTAACAAAAGTATAACCAGAGTCATCTTTTATTATTTTTGCCAGTGCCATAATTGTGGACCCTGCATCTAAATATACAGGTCTTTCTTTTATAAGTAGATGGCTGGCTTTTTCAGCTATTATTGCCTTTTTATCCACGTTTTCCGATTGTCTTATACCATAGTCTATTTCATCTTTACCATGCTTTTTAAATCGGTTAACACTAACTGCTCCACCATGAGTTCTTATGGCATAACCAAGATCCTCCAAAAGTGTCAAATCTCGACGAATTGTCATTTCTGACACTTCTGGGAAAATTGTTCTTAACTGCCTAAGAAAAACTTCTTCGGTAATATCCAACATGTGCTTAATCTTAATCTGTCTAGGATTCACTTTATACTCCTGCTTTATTTATTCTAATTGTTTCCCCACTGGTATAATTTGACTTGGCTATATGTCCATCAAGAGGTAGGATTTTTTGGTCAATTGCATCAACTAGCCAATCTGCTTGTGGGAAGAAATATTCTTCGTATTCAGCAGCAGGTGTGATCCAGTTTTTAGCACCAACTACAACCGCTGGAGCATCCAAATAATCAAAACATAATTCTGTAATTGTTGCAGCCATATCTTTTAAGTGAGATCCTCTTTCACAAGCATCTGATGCTAATAGGATTCTTCCAGTCTTTTTCACAGACTCAACCACTTTTTCATAGTTGAAAGGAGATACGCTTCTTGCATCTATAACTTCAGCTTCTAAGCCATATTTTTCCTTTAGAATGTTTGCAGCATCAATTGCTGTATAAAGGGTTGCACCAATTGTTAAGATGGTAATATCTTTACCTTCTCTTTTTACATCTGGTTCTCCAATGGGAATTTCATAATATTCTGTAGGTACTCCATCTTTTTGGAACATTTCGCCCTTGTCATACAATCTTTGACTTTCAAAAAATATGACTGGGTCACTACCTGACAGAGCTGAGTTTAAAAGCCCCTTTGTGTCATAGGGAGTTACTGGGAAGACTACCTTTAAGCCAGGTATATGGGCTACTAAGCCGGTCCAGTCTTGAGAGTGTTGAGCTCCATATTTGGATCCTACACTAACCCTTACAACCACTGGCAACTTTATATCTCCAGCACTCATAGACTGCCACTTGGGAAGTTGGTTGAAAATTTCATCTCCAGCTCTTCCTAAAAAGTCACAGTACATCAATTCAACAACAGGTCTTCCGCCTGCCATAGCATAGCCTACTGCAGAACCTACAATAGCTGCTTCACTAATGGATGAATTAAAGAGTCTGTTGTAGGGAAGAGAATCTGAAAGTCCTCTGTAAGCTGCAAAAGCACCACCCCATTCTCTGTTTTCTTCACCATAAGCTATAAGTGTGGGGTCAACATAGAATTTTTCTAATAGGGATTCAAACACAGCATCTCTAACTTGGAATACTCTGTTTTTAGAAACTTCCTTACCATCTACAATTCCCCTTCTTTCTTTTTTCTTAACCTGTTGGTATCTGGCATTATCTTCAATAGGTCCAAGGGTATCTACAGGTCTATCTTCTCTTTTTTCTATCCGTTGGTTAGAGAACATTAAATCTTCTATAGCACGTGGATCTTTAACAAAATTCATCTTAGGGGTTATATCCTTGTCGGTAACCAATTTAAAGATTTTGAAAATCAAATCTCCAGCATTGGATAAGACTGTGTCTAAATCTTTTTCTTTTACAATGCTTCCCTTAATGAGCTTATCCCTATATTCAATTAGGGAGTCTTGTTTCATCCACAAATCTATTTCTTCTTTTGTTCTGTAGGCAGAGGCATCTGAAGGAGAGTGACCAGAATATCTGTAGGTTAATACGTCTAACAATACAGGTCCTTCTTTCTTTTCTATAATTTCTCTCTTTCTCTTGTAGGCATCTATAACTGCTAGAGGGTTGTAACCATCAATTCTTTCAGCATGCATTTGCTCAGGATTTACACCAGCACCAAATCTTGCCAAAATATCAAAGCCCATGGTTTCTCCCATGGTTTGTCCACCCATTCCATACAGGTTATTAAAGAAGTTGAATATTATAGGCATTCCACCCTTGTATTCATTTTCCCAAAGGGTCTTGTATTGATCCATAGTAGCAAAGCACATGCCTTCCCACACAGGACCACAACCCATGGAAGCGTCTCCTAGGTTGGCAATAACTAGACCTTTTTTCAAGTTGGCCTTTTTGAAAAGAGCAGCTCCTGTAGCAATATCCGCACTACCTCCCACAATAGCATTGTTGGGATAAATTCCAAAAGGTGTGAAGAAAGCATGCATTGAGCCTCCCAAACCTCTTTGGAAACCGGTTTCACGGGAAAATACTTCTGCCAAGGTTCCATAAAGTAAAAAGTCAATTGCCAATTCCTTTACGGTTTTTTGATCTTTTTGTACTATTTTGAGTATTCTTCCATCAAAATACTCTTCCATTATTTTCATTAATTCTTTATCTGAGAGTTTCTCAATAGCAGATAAGCCCTTGGCTATTATTTCGCCATGGCTTCTATGAGAACCAAAAATAAAGTCATCTATTGTCAAAGTGAAAGCCTGGCCTACCGCTGAAGCTTCTTGTCCTATTGAAAGGTGGGCAGGTCCTGGATAAACAAAGTCCACAGAATTATATTGTCCAGTTGTTTTAATTGCATTCAACATGGATTCAAATTCACGGATAATTGCCATATCACGATAAATCCTTACAAATTCTTCTTTAGTGAATATCTTTTTCTCTTCTTCAATTGTTTTGGAGTAAGCACAAACATCAATATCTTTAAATGTTATCTTACTTCTCTTTCTCAATTCACTAGGGTCTAAAAGTAGTTCCTTTGTCATTTTTTTTCTCCTTTATATTGTCAATCAAATAATTTTCTAAAAAGCAAACAGGGCTTCCCTAATAACCTCACATACTGTTGGGTGAGGGAATACCAGTTCTTTTAAGTCCTCAACTGTCATTTGAGTTTCTATCATCAAAGCTGCTGCACATATAAGTTCTGAGGCATAATTACCTATTAAACTAACACCAAGTAGTCTATTTGTTTTTTTGTCTCTAAGGACCTTACATATACCATTTCCACCTTCATTTTCAGCCACATAACGGCCTGAAAATCTCATGGACAGCTTAACACTTTCAAAATCTAGATTTTTTGCACTAGCACTTTCTTCTGTTTCTCCTACAGATGCTACCTCTGGATTGGTGTATATAACAGCGGGAATTGCATCGTATCTCATTACATCCTTTTTACCTAGAATGTTATTAATGCAAACCTCTGCTTCTCTATAGGCGGTATGGGCTAACATGGATTTTCCATTTACATCCCCAGCAGCATAAACACCAACTACATTGGTTCTACCAAATTCATCAGTTATAATTGCGCCTCTATTTAGCTCCACCCCAATATTTTCTAAACCCAAACCTTGTGTATCAGCCCTTCTTCCAATACTTACTAGTACCTTTTCAGCTGATAATTCCTGGGTTTTTCCGTCTTTCTCATAGACTACAGAAGAATCTTTAAAGGCTACTACCTTGGATTTCAAATTAAAGGTAATACCTTTTTTTTCATAGTCTTGCAATAGAAGCTTTGAAATTTCTAAATCTATTGGTCCACCTATTCTATCCAGCATTTCAATAACTGTAACTTCTGAACCTACTGAATTATAGTAGGAGGCCATTTCTAGACCAATAACTCCACCACCCACAATAACCATGGATTTTGGAATTTCTTCTAGGTCTAAAACTTCACGATTGGTAAGCACAAAGCCTTTTTCATATCCTTGGGCTAGCCCTTCAATAGGAGGCATAACAGGAACAGAACCAGTACAGATTATGAGGCGATCCGCCCTGTACACTTGATCCTCTACTGCTATACTAAGACCATCTGGGTCCTTTCCTAAAATCTTAGCTTCCCCTTCAACAGTGGTAACACCTAAAGATTTAAGGGTGCTCTTTATTCCACCTACCAAGGTTCTAACCACCTTGTTTTTTCTTTTAATAACTACCTTTTGGTCTATAGAAGCTTGAGATACGGTTATACCGTATTTTTCAGAATCTTTTGCATAGTCATAAATTTTTGCGCTATGCAAAAGGGCCTTAGAAGGAATACAACCTTCATTAAGACAAACTCCGCCCACATTACGCTTTTCAAACAAGACCACATTTAATTTATTTTCTGCTGCTCTTTGGGCTGCTAAATAGCCCGCAGGACCAGCACCAATTACTGCTAAATCATATTTCATCTAAATCACCCTCACTATTTTGCTAAAAGTATCTCAAAGTTTTCCAAGTTGTCGCACAAGTCTCTTAAGAATCTTGCAGCTGGCGCTCCATCTACCACTCTATGATCAATGGTTAATGACAAGGCCATGGCTTGGTATGCTTTTATTTGGCCACCTTCTTCTTTCACCTTAGTGGAAAGACCGCAAACACCTAAAACGGCTGTTTGAGGAGGATTTATAATTGGAGTAAAGGACTCCACACCAAGATTTCCAAGATTTGTAATTGTAAAAGTTCCACCAGTCAATAGGTCTGGATTTATGTTTCCTGCCCTACTTTGTCCAGCTAGTTCCTTAACCTCAAGTGAAATGTGGTCTAGGGTTTTTAAATGACTGTTAAATACTGTTGGCACCATTAGCCCCCTATCGGTATCAATAGCAACACCCATATGTACTGATGAAAATCTCTTTATGGACTCTCCATCAAAGTGGGCATTTAAGTCTTGATGATAGGGTAGGGTTCTTGAAACTGCAAAAACTACCATATCGTTTAAGGTAATGTTAGAAAGTCCAACCTTCTCACCTCTTGCTTTTATCATGGCCCTGTAATTCATCAAAGCTGTGGCATCAAAAGACATATTTATTGTCAATTGGGCCATTTCAGAAATGGACCTATGCATGGTCTTTGCAATAACTTTTCTAATATTGGTTAATTTTTCTACTGTGAACTCATCTTGGCTAAGAGCAGGCTTTTCTACTTTTACTGTATCTACAGCAAGCTTTGCTCCTCTTTCTATATCTTCTTGGGTTATTCTTCCACCTATGCCTGTAGCAACATATTGGGTGGAGCTATCATAAAGGGCTTTGGCAGCGGATGTAACCTTGGGACCATCTTTAGCTAGAGCAATGATGTCTCTTTCGATTATCCTACCTTCAGGCCCTGAAGCTTGGGCGTAGCCTATATCAACATTTGTTTTTTTAGCAGCATTTTTTGCTCTAGGAGAAATTTTCAAATCTCCTTCTTTTCTCTCTTGCAAGGAAGGCTGGGTCTCAACTACTGTCTCTTTTACAGCTTCTACTTGCTCAAGTTTCTCTTCTTTTTTCTCTATATCTACAGGCGATGAGGATAGGAACTGGGAAATGTCTTCTCCTTCTTCTCCAATTACACACATGTTTTCTAACACTGGAACATCGTCCCCTTCTTCATAAAGAAGAGCTAAAAGAGTGCCAGAAACAGGGGATTCTTCATCAAAAGTTGCCTTGTCTGTTTCATATGTAAAAAGGATATCACCTTCATTTACTTTATCACCTTTTTGTTTGTGCCATTTGGAAACTATACATGATTCTACAGTGTTTCCTTGTCTTGGCATAATAATTGCTGTCGCCATAATAACCTCCACAAATTTATACAATTTATTGCATGTTAGATTCTAACATATCCGGAGGTGATTCTCAATATTGTTTAAGCTATTTTTTATTAAAATTTTGTTAACTTTCCCCAAATTTTAGGGATTTTGTTAGATTTTTATCTTTCCTCTTACAGATGCATTAACAACAGTTCCCAAATCGATTTCTCTTTCCTTTGCAGCCTTAGCAATTTTAGTTTCATAACTTATGTCTAAATCAAAATCTTCTGACAAGCCTTTTGCTCTAGCATCTTTTAGGGCTGCCTCTTTAGCCAGCTTTTTTGCGTACTCTAAGGCCATTTGGAAGTCACTTTCTTCATGCCTGCCATCAGGACCAAATATGGCATATCTACCGTCTGTTTCTGTCATTATTTCAATCCTGTAATCTGACCTGACATTACTCAAAATTGCACCTACTGCGTTGGCAATTTTAGCATGACTAGGAATAATGCATTTGCATCCTAGCATCTTGGCTACATCAGGTAGGAATATGTGAGTAGGGCCTCCTATTCCTACCAAGGTTACAGGAGACTTAAATCTTAATGGAAGCAGATCCTTGTTCTTATCTAAATAACTTGAGGTTATTAACTGGCTTAATTTTTCTCCTAAACCATCTTTAAAGATTTCCTTGTAGGTATCTTCTAAAAGAATTCTTACAATGTTTTCATAGAGTTTTTGCTTTATTAAATCATAGACTTGGTTGCAAAATTCATCTTGGGTCAAGTCCTTTCCTGTATCTTCAAGGATTTGATTTAATAGGTATTGTATTGTTAATTCAACTGGTCTTTTATCAAACTTATTAAAATCTCCCTTTATGTGCATTATATCTGTAGGAGTAAGACCAATCCTTATAATTATTCCTTCAGTTTCTAACCTTTTAGTGTTAAGGCTATATACATCCTTTTTCAAAGACAGGCCTGCCTTTTCATAGAGCATGGGTCCATTTTCTAAAAGTTTACAAAGTTCAAGTTCCTCTTTGGAATAGGCTTCAATATCTTCAATGTCCTTAAAGTCTTTTTGTAATAACAAAAATTCATATAAAGGATAACTGTGATGTCTTTGTTGAGCCAAAAGTTCCTCTAGTTCATTTATAATATATGGCCATCTAGTAGCTGCTATACAAAGAGGTATCATCCTTCTGGATTCTTGAACAATGTGGCCCCTGTCTACCCTTATGGTACTATCTCCACCTAGAGCAAAGGTATCTATAAATACCCCGTGAACAAAGGTCTTCCAGGTCCCTATCTTAACTCCAGAATCTGTCTTTAAAGGATAGCCTTCTTTAACAATGGATATATCTGTCGTGGTTCCTCCCATATCTATTATGAGACAATCCTCTTCATTGGTTAGTTTAATTCCCCCTGTTACCGAAGAGGCAGGACCAGATAAAATAGTTTCAACAGGCCTCATTTTAGAGTATTCTTCTGACATTTTTGTAGAGTCACTTCTAATAATTGCCAAAGGGGCATCTATTCCTTTTTCCATAAAGGCTCTTTTTATACTGTCTATAAATCCTTGGATTATGGGGACAAGCTTGGCATTTAGTAGGGTTGAGGCTCCTCTTTGAATGGAATTTAATTCATAAAATAGTTCATGACCACAAACCACAGGTATATCATATCTTTCTAGAGCTTCTTGTTTTGCTCTTTTTTCCAGTTTAGCCCCACTGTTCATAGCAAAAACTTCTACTATACCTAAACCTTGGGCATCTTTAAGCCAGGGGGTTAATTGGTCAAAAAGCTGGTCCCAGTCTGGTTCTTGAGTTTTTGTTCCCCTAAAATCACTACTGTTTTCATTTAAGAAAACTTCATCTTTATCTGCCAGTCCATAGTTAGCTCCAACCATATTAAAAACTTTTTTATCTACACCAAAAAAGATTAACTTAGCTCTTGCTCCCTTGTTTTCTACGCAGGCATTTGTTGCCAAGGTAGTGGATAGGGCTACTATCTCAATATCTTTAAAATAGCTTTGGTCCAAAAGCTCCAAAGCATTAATAATTCCAATTTCTAAATGGTCATGGGTGGTAAGGGTTTTTGAAGAGTCTAAGATTTCTTCCTTGTCAAAATCATATATTACTGTATCAGTATAGGTTCCACCTGTATCAATACCTAATCCAAGAGTCATAGCATACCTCCAAGTCTTAACCTATTATACAATTGAATAGAAAAAAACAATAATAAAGTTGGAGGAAAATATGAGAAAATAAAGAAATTTCGAAAAAGCAGATAAACTAGAATCAATTGGGATACTGTATAGCTCCATTTTCTTTTCTAGATTTTTCTGCTAACATGACATTTCTGTGGCTAATAGTAGTTGTCTCCATAAAGGTTAAATCATCTTCTTCTAGTTTTTCTCCTGACAAGAGTTTTATGAAGTTTTTAACTATTGCTATATCTCCTGGTATATGGACAAAGTGTATTATTCCCGCTTTTACAACCTTTTTTCTTTTGGTAAATTCTCTAATGATAAATCTTCCCTTGGATTCATCACATAAGATATCTGCCTTTTCTAGGTGTATGTTGGTTCTTCTATAATTTAGTTTTGAAAAAGCAGTTACATTTAAGTTAACATAAATATCATTAGCATACTTCATGGTAACCACCTGATGGTCACAGGCATTGTTGTCGCATTTATATACACACCTTCCATAAAGTCCATTTCTAAGAGCCTCATACTTGTCTTTTTTATTAAACTTGGATTTGCCTGTTATGACGCTTCCTAGAAATCTTAAAAAAGTGGCCTTCCACAAAGCAGTAGTGATATATAGTCTTTCTGCATCATAGGCACAATTATCTTTAATGTGGCTAGGACAATCTAAACATCTATCACCACTACCTACAGGGGCAAATTCTCTTGTAAAGTAGGTCAAATTTCCATAGGAAGAAATAGCTTGGCAATTATCACCTAAAAGCCAGTGGATTAAATCAAAATCATGGCAGCACTTGGCTAAAAGCATGGGAGTTGTAGTTTCACTATTTCTCCAGTTTCCCCTAACATAAGAATGAGCAAAATGAAAGTAGCCAATATTTTCTGTATGCTCTATAGAAAGGACTCTTCCGTATTTCCCTTCTTTTATTAGCTGATTCATTTTTTTGAAAAAAGGAGCATACCTCATAACATGGCAGACCACCACATGAAGATTCTTTTTCTTAGCCCTATCTCTTATTTCTTCACATTCAGAAATTACAGAAGATACAGGTTTTTCTAAAAGGATATGATAACCCTTATCTATTGCCCACATGGCATGTCTATAGTGGTCTTGGTCCATAGTACAGATATATATGGCATCTGCTAATTTACCTGCCTTGAAAAACTCTTCATCAGATAAGAAGGCCTTATCTTGAGAAACCTTATATTTTTTTGAAAAATACTCTAAGCGCCCTGCATCTTGGTCACAAAGAGCCACTATTTTTGCTTTCTTCCCGTTTAGTAGACTAGTCCATCTCATGTAACTAGCTCCCCTATTACCTAAACCAATAACTGCAATTGTAATCATTTTATTCCCCCCATTTTTCCCATTCCTTAGGATTGTATCCTACCACTGCCTTATTCTTACTTCTAACTATAGGCGTTTTAAGAATATCCTGATTTTCTAGAAGAAAAGAAAATTTATTTCCCTCTGTACAATACTTATACTGCAAATAGGCCTTTTGATTTTTAGCCTTTTCATCTACCAATTTATCAATGTTACCCAAGGCTTGAACCAAGCTAGAAAGTTCTCCCTTGCTTATTTTTCTTTCTCCTAAATCCAGATAAGAAATCTTAATATTTCTTTCCTTGAAATAGCGTTGGGTCTTTTTTGAGTCAAAGCATTTGTTTCTTGCGAAAACTTGTATGTTCATGTTTTTTATATATCCTTTATACTCATATTTTAGCACAATATTACCTGTCTTGCCCTTGTTAAGTCTTACAATTAATATATAATTAGAGATGTAGTTTTTATTTATTTGGTAAAGAGTGGTTATCTTACTATTATGAAGGTGTTTTCAAGAAGGCATATAAGGATTATATATTTAGGTGTTATTCTTTTTTTGTATTTAATATACACAAAACTAACATCTGTTTTTTTCCAAAGTGAAGCTCCTCATGAATTTCTTTTTTCCTTAGATAAGCTAATACCCTTTTACCCCCAACTAGCAATAGGCTATGCTAGCTGGATTTTGATACTAACTACTTGCTTTATCTTTTTATACTTCTCAGCTGGAAATACTTATGAAAGCTACATGTTTGCTTTAGCATTTTCCTTAGTTTTGTACAACATTGCAAAAATGACCTTTAGCATTGAAAATGTCTATCCCATGAGTGAAGATACTGAGCTTATAGCTTTTTTGTATAACAATGTGAGAACCTCTTTTTTCCCTTCTGTTCCCGCTACCTTACTACCTACCACCATGTTTTTCTTGGTTTTTCAAAAGATTAAACATAAAAGAGTAAGAAGAACCTCCTTACAATGGATCTTTCCAATAATCTTTATACTTTGGTTCTTATCAGCTCTTTTTTCTAAAATGGCCTATTTACCTGACTTATTAGTAGGCTTTGCCATTAGCTTTATTAGCAGTCTCATTGTTTGTTTAATTCGATGTAAGTCTATATATTAATACTCACAACTTTTATTTTAAATCTGAAATCTTTATTCTTTCCATTTTGCCCTTATGAAAATTATATACTTCTTCATAGCCTACTTTTTTTATCTCTTCTAAAGCTCGATCATAACCAAGATTGAGTTTTGTTATTCTATGACAATCTGAATTGATAGAAAGACCAATCTTTCTCTTTTTAAGAGATTTAAGAATATTAAAGCTAGGATAAAGACACATTAATCCATTGGCCCAGCCACCAGTATTTACCTCTACAAGAGAATGCTCAATTACATCCAGAGTCTTTTCTACTTCATTTATATAATCCAAAGAGTCAGAATCAAACAAGGACTTATTATAGTTTCTTTTTTCTAAAACATCTAAATGGGCAATTAACATAGGCCTATATTCTTTTATCATTTCTCTTACCGACTGATAATACTCTGTATAAAAGGATTTAGGACTAGCAAAACCTTGAACTACTAATTTATCTACCTCTTCTTTGGTATTGTCTACTGTCAGGTATTCCCTAAGATTCGGAGAATAGATATAGTGAATAGCACCAATATAGTAGTCTAGGCCAAGATTATTAAAATCAATATACTCTTTTACATCCATTCCTCTGATGTAGTCAAGTTCTAGGCCTAGATATACATCTATATGCTTTTTATAGCTTTTCTTCAGATATTCTATTTCTTCTATATAGGCAGCTAAGTCCTCTAATTGCATTCCCCAGTCATTTTCAACCGGTACAGGACTATGGTCGGATATACCTATGGCTGTCATACCCAGCCTTATGGCCTCTTCAATATACTCATAGGCTTGGTTGGAGCCATCTGAATAGGTAGTGTGAACATGTATTGAGTTTAAATTATTCATTGTTTCTTTTAATATATTTTTCTTCTTGCTCCTTTGTTGAGCAAACTTAGTCATCCATATTTATCTTTTCTTTAATTATATACAAGGGCCTATTTTTGCTTTCATCAAACATTCTTGCCAGATAGTCTCCTACTATTCCTAGCATAATGAGTTGGATGCTACCAATAAATAATATAACTATTACTGTTGAAGCCCAACCTGCTTGCATTTCTATTCCCATAATTTTTTGTATAACTATAACTAGAGCATAAATTAAGGCTAGTAGAGCAAGTATAACCCCTGCCCACTTGGACATCTTTAAAGGTTTTGTGGAAAATGAAGTAATTCCGTCCATGGATAATTTCATCATCTTTTTTAGAGGATATTTTGTCTCTCCAGCAAATCTTTCATCTCTTTCATAATATATTCCAGTTTGCTTAAAGCCAACCCAGGATACAAGTCCTCTGACATATCTATTTCTTTCTGTCATATTGGTTAAGACATTACATACAGGCCTACTAATCAGTCTAAAGTCTCCTGTGTCTATGGGAATGTCCACCTCTGTCATTCCTTTTAAAAACCTATAAAAGGCCTTTGCGGTAATTTTCTTAAAAAAACTTTCTCCCTTTCTTTTAGACCTAACAGCATAAACAACATCATATCCTTCTTCATACTTTTCAATTAATCTAGGTACTACCTCTGGTGGATCTTGTAAATCTGCATCCATAACTATTATGGCGTCACCTTTAGATAGGTCCATACCAGCAGTAATTGCAGTTTGATGTCCAAAATTTCTAGAGAAAGATATAAGTTTTAAAGCAGGATTACTTTTACAATATTCTTTTACTATTTCTTCTGTCTCATCAATACTTCCATCATTTACAAAAATCACTTCATAATTGTATTCATTATCCTCCATCGTTTTTGTAACTCTTTTGATACATTCATGGATAACTTCTTTTTCATTGAAAAGGGGAATTACTAGGGAATAGAGTTTTTTCATAAATTACCTCTTTCATTTTAGTATATTTATTATACCTTTTTTTCTTGCTTAAACAAATATCAGAAAATAATCGTCTTGCTTTTTACCATTTTCCCAAAGTAGATTCCTTATCTGCACAAGCAATGTTTTATATCTGCTAATTATTTGTTTGTAATTTGTAATTATATTGTTAAATTAATGTAAAACTTTAACTATATTAAATAAAATTTATCTATCTTTATATTGCATTTATTTTTACACTGTGCTAACATTAAATCATCAAGTGACTTTAAATTTAAAAATTAATAAGGAGAGAATTATGAAGATTTTATACGCCAGATTTGGCAAACGTATAAGGGATAAGCGCAATTCAATTGGAATGTCACAAGAGACTCTAGCTGAAAAATGTGAAGTATCTTCGTCCTACATGGGTTTGGTTGAAAGAGGAGAAAGAAAACCTTCCTTAGAAATAGTGGTAAGGATTGCTAATACCTTGGATGTAACACCAGGATACTTGCTCTTTGATTCCATAGAGCAAAGACGAAGCGATGACAAAGACATGATTGTTGGCATGTTAAACGACTTTGATAATGAACAAATTAAAATGGCTTATCAAATCGTAAATCAGATACACTCCTATATCAATGGTAAGGGTGAGTTAGCTAGTTTAGATGAGATTGATAAAATGCTTGACATAGATAAAGATCTATTAAATTAATTCCTACTGTTCTATAACTTCTTTAGAGTAAATTTGTTAAAAAAAACATTCCTGTCCAACATTACTTTCCGACCACAGCCCTGACATTCCAACCGGAAGTCTGCACCGGTTCTCAAAACTCGCCAGGTGTCGGAACCACAGGGATGTTTTTTCTTAGAAACAACTATATCGTTTATCTTTACTTCAGGTCTCATGGAATTTATCCTATTGAAAAACTAAGCTATTTACAATACTTCTAAGATATTCTAAGTCTTCTTGATTATAGGCTCCAATAATAATTGATAAAAAGTATCCGTTTTTTACAACAGCAAACATATCAAAGGTTATTTCAAATTCATCAATATTAAGAGTAACACTTCTATTTGCAAATTTCCTGGTATCCAACCATACACTTTTTTGGTTGGATAAACTTACCTTAGCTCCCTTAATGTCTCTATATAGTTCTGCCTTCGCAACTGACATATTTTCCACATAGGAGTCTTTATTCATATATCTAAAGTTATCTGCATCTTCAACAGCAATCATTATGTGTGAATTGTTTTCCATTTCATCAATAATGTCTTTTGAGAAAAAGGCTAGATAATTAACTGTTTCTTCTATTTCATCATCTCCAAAGATTTCTCTCATAGAAAACATGGAACCAAGTTCTTCTTCACTAGCCTGGTAGTAGTCTTTGGGAACCTGGATTTTAAAGCCCATATCTTTATTGATATAGTAGCCATCTGAAACTTCACCCTTTGTAACCACATCAGGTTTTATGGGTGTCCCAGGGTCTTTGTCCACACAAGCTGTAAATAGGCTCAAAAACAAAGATATAATTAAAAGAAGGGATATAAGTTTTCGCATATTATTCTCCTATTATTTTAACAAGAACTCTTTTTTTTCTTTTTCCATCAAACTCACCGTAAAAGATCTGCTCCCAGGTTCCAAAGTCCAACTTACCATTAGTAACAGCCACAACAACTTCTCTACCCATAACACTTCTTTTTAAATGGGCATCTGCATTGTCTTCATATCCGTTGTGGGCATATTGGGAGTGGGGTTTTTCAGGGGCCAGTTTTTCTAACCACTTTTCCATATCCATATGAAGCCCTCTTTCATCGTCGTTAATAAAGACTGATGCGGTTATGTGCATGGCATTACAAAGTAAGAGTCCTTCTTTTATTCCGCTTTCACGGAGGCACTCTTGTACATAAGGTGTAATGTTAATAAAAGCTCTTCTTGTTTCAGTATTGAAATATAATTCTTTTTTATAACTTTTCATAGTATCCATATTTTACTTAAAGTCACCTGAAATTACAACTCTTGAATATAAGTTCATCATTACACAAAGAAATTCCATATTTAAGAATGAATCGCATATTGGGATAAAATTATACTTAATCTAAATGATGTGTCAGTCTACAACACTAATCTTATTTATACTTTTGGAGTATGTTCAATAATCTATATCGCTTGCTTTGGTATCATTAAAAAACATGAGATCTTCTTTCTGCTCTTTTTTTTGCAAGTCAAGTACCTAACAAATGTAAAGAACTCTTGACATTTATTTCTACTTCTACTACAATGATTCTTGCAAATACAACTTTATTGAAAGAGGTGCCAAATGGAAATACACAATAGAATAATTGATGAAATGGAAGTAGCAATAATTAAGAAAGCAGCATTAACTGCATGGATTTCTCTTGAAGTATGCTTGTTTGTGTTTACCTTCGTTTATTCATTCTCAATGCAAAGATTTGATCTTATTTCCGCCATTCCCCTTGTACTGGCAATAGTATCTTTGGTCGTATTCTTTATTTCAAAAGTTATCTTCACAAATGAATTGACAAAAGACGAGTGGGAAGAAAATGAAGAATAATATCAAAAGCCTTCGTAAAGCAAGAGGTTTAAGACAGGAGGATTTAGCTCAGATATTGGGAGTTACCCGTCAAACAATCATTGCTATTGAAAACGATAAATATAATCCCACATTGGAACTTGCGATGAAACTTGCCAGATTTTTAGAAACACCAGTTGAAAGCATTTTTATTTTAGAGGAAAAACAAGTGAGCTGATACCTGTTATACCAATCATGTTGGCTAATTCTCCTGAGTTATAAACTGGATTTTCAATAAGTAGATGGATTGCTTTTGTTTCTGTCTTATTCAAACCGACATTTAAACCGACATTTTCTTTTTATTTTAAGATAGTACATGATTACCAAATGGTGTCACATACAAATAGACAAAGAGAAGCACTCCATAAATTCTTACTTGATAGCTTGGATTGATAAGTTAAATAGGCAATTTTCTAATATAAGCGTGGTCTTTAGCTTCAAAATCAGCCCAAACTCTTAATAATCATTAAATTTTTATATATTATTTATTTAAAATATCTAAATCTAATAAAAATTCTTCTAAATTAATTAAGAAAAATCCATTATCATCATAATGTGCTTTAAAGCTGTCATTGATAATAATTATTTTCTTAAATGAATCATCAATATTCAATAATGGTCTTTTTTCTTGAACTTGCTTTTCTTTGGTTTCCATATGATAAACCGATTGAATATAATATTTTAAATTGCCTTTATTAATAATGAAGTCAACTTCTAATTGTTTTTTAATATACTTATTTTCTTGTTTTTCGTATACTTCAACTATTCCTACATCAACATTAAAACCAAGCATTAATAATTGATTATATATTATATTTTCCATAATATGTGAAGGTGATTGTTCACGATAATTTAATAAGGCGCAATATAAATTCCTATTTTTTTCTATATTATAATAAAATAGGATTGATTCAAAAGAAAAGATGGAAATTTTCTCCCTTTATCCCAAATAAAAAAGGCCTGACACTATGTATCAAACCTATTCTTTCAATTTGTGTTGGGTGACCTATTTTGATACAACTACTACACCGCTAATGGAATTTACTGCACCATCTAACTTGAATGATTAACAAATCTTTGTTTTATTCAAAAATGCTTTCAGTTACACAAATATGCTTGTTATCAAAATCAATTTTCCCTCTAACCCCATAAGGAATCACTGCTCTGGGTAAGGAGTGCCCAAAGTTAATATTGTATATTACCGGCAATTTTATTTTATTTGATATTTTTAATAGTATTTCACGATATTCATTAAAATAAATTTCATCATAGGGTTTTCCGACGAGTAAACAACGAACATTTTGAAGAATACCCTCTTCGATTAATCTATCCAACATTTTTTCAAACTTTTCAGGACTAGGTTTTTCTTCACTAGTTTCCAAAAACAAAATCTTATCTCTAAAGAATTCTTTGTTTGGAATTAAATTGTATTTGTCATAGATACTTCTTTGATCTGGGTATCTTTCACTTGTATAAATATCATAAATGCTTTCAAGACATCCACCCCAAAAATATCCAGTTATAGTTCCTTTTCCATTAATAGTTTCGTATCCTTTTGTTTCACTTTTTTCAATTAAGGCTATATCAATTTGATCCGCAGAATATGATAGTCTATTTAAATACCACACGGGGCTAGGTGGAATTTCATATTCCTCGTTTCTAAGTAATTTTTGATAACTTTCTTTTGTGTAGACAAGCATTTCAGTTTGTAATTCACAAAGGTCTGATAAGAAATTTAATCCGTAATATGTAACTAAACCCAATTTGTTAAACATCAAATGATTATTTGTAGAATCTGAAAATCCTATAAAAACTTTAGGTTTATTTTTTACTAATTTTTCAAATTCTTCATCTTCCATTAAATAGGGTATTGTTTTATAAGTATCATCTCCACCAATTGCACAAATAATACCTTTAATTTAATCGTCTTCAAAAGCCATTTTTAAATCAGCTGCTCTCTTACTCGGATTATCTAAAATGTACTTAATACCTCTTAATGAATTTGGCATAAATATTGGCTCAAGTCCCAATTCTTTTAGCCTTTTAATACCTAAATTTAATTGAAGATTTAATTCTGGTTCTCCTAAAATTCCCGATGATAAACTTACAATGGCAACTTTATCACCTTTTTGAAGTTTTTTCGGCTTCATCATGGTTTCAACACCCCTATCGGAACAACAAAAACACCATCTTGCCTTTGATAAGCCATTTGTGTATTGGTAAGAATCATCAAAAACGAAGGTTTCAAGCTTTTTATGTCGTCTGCTAGTTTTAAGAGATTACTCGCTGCCTTATCAACTTCATTCTCTCCCATTTTAACTTCAATTGCGGCCCATCTACCATCAGATAGTTCAATGATTAAATCTATTTCCAAACCTGATGAATCATTATAGTGATAAACTTCGCCGCCTAATGTGTTTGCATATATTCTTATATCTCTTGTGCAAATTGATTCAAAGAAAAAACCAAAAGTTTCAAAATCAATTTTAAGCTTTTCTACCGTAAGACCTAATGCTGCAACTGCAATACTAGGATCAATAAATTGTTTCTTATTTGATGTTCTAATTCTTTTTGAACTTCTTATATTTGGTAACCAAGCCTTAACATTTTCAACAATGTATAGTCGTTCTAATGTGTTTAAATATGTATTAAATGTTTTAATATCTAAAGTGTTTTCCTCATTATTTTGATCTTTATAAATTGTTTTGTCGGTTGCCAAAGTAGAAATATTTCTGGCGTAACTTCTTACAAACTGCAGAAATTTTTCTTTATCTTTCTTAACTCCGTCTACTTCATCAATATCACGTGCAATCATACTTGAAAGCAAATCCTTAGGAATTGCAAGCTGTGCACTAAGTGGTAAATCCAAACTACCTGGCCAACCACCACGACAAATATATGTCGCAATATCATTTATTGTGACATCTGATTTATATGGCATAATTTTATTCCCATCAAATAATGATTTTAAAGATATTAGACCTTTAGAATCACCACTTTCAAATAAACTCATAGGACGCATAATAACAGAATTGATTCTACCAGTTCCTGTATGCGAAGTAATTATATTTTGCTTTTTAGTGGATCCTGTTAGAAGATATGCGCCAAAATAATTGTTATCGTCAATATCCAATCTAATAAAATCCCAAATTTCAGGAACTTCTTGCCACTCATCAAACAAAATTGGTTTCTCACCCGATAACACTTCTTCCTTAGATATAGTTGCTAAGGTTTGATATTGTTTTTTAACAATTGGATTTTGTAGCTTTATAATTGTTTTTGAATATATTGAAGCTGTTGTTGATTTACCCGCCCATTTTGGTCCTTCTATATATACTGCACCACTATATGTGAGTTTATTTTCAATTTCTATTTCTATTAGACGTTTCCTATAGTTTTTAACATTCATTTTAACACCTTCACAAACATATCATAGCACATGTTCCATAAAATGCAACATTACCATTCCACATATTGCAATATTACTATTCCATATATTGCAATATTGCTATTCCACATTTGTACTTGTCGGACTAGATGTCGAACTAATATAACATAACACGCATCACAGCGCCTTTTAATTAAGATATTACTATAACTTCAAAAGATTAAATTATACTTAACTTTCAGTCTGTTTTTTATTAAAGATGGTACACTATCCTATAGTAATCATGCGAATTGCAAAGTAATCGTAAAATTGTAGTTGAGTTTTGGCAAAAAGCCTTTAAATAATCATTATAAACTTAAGCTTTTACGATTGTTATAAATTAGTGATAGATGGAATATAGGAATTTCGCCCTTTATCCCAAATAAAAAAGGCCTGACAATATGTATCAAACCTACTCTTTCAATTTGGAGCTGTTACCAGGATTCAAACCTGGGATCTCGTCCTTACCAAGAAAGCGCCCTGTCCATCATTTTAAGGCCGTAAACCCTGATTTTACTGGGTTTTTCATTTTATGTCTGACCCAAAATCTACATTTGATCCAAAAGTTGACCCAAACGAGGATGAGCTGGGATGAAGCAGGGCGGTACGGATGCTCCAGATGAACAAAAATCTATAAAACTCTTGCTATGATATTTTGTTTGCACTTTTTGTGCTATTCTGTTTGTGCTTTTTGAGATTTTCAACTTGACACTTATATTACTACAAGCTCACTTCTGGCGGATAGGAGATTTTGCCCTTTCTGCCAGTTTAAGCGTAATTATTTTGTTGTTGGCTTTTATAAGTGAGTAAATCAAAAATTCTAATTCTCTACTTTTGGAAACACTTTATATATTATATAACCACTCAGCAATATCGAAAACTTCTATTCCTTCATGAATATACATATCATGTCTTGTTCTCGCAATAACAATTTTAGGATATGCATCTTTAATCATTAACAAAGGAGCAATTTCTCTAGCAAAAGTATTAGCATCTGAAATATTATCAGCTACTTGAATATATAGTTTTTCATTTCTTTTCATTGCAACAAAATCTATTTCTTTTTGGTATAGATTACCGACATACAAATCATATCCTCGTCTTAATAATTCAATTGCAACAATATTTTCATAAACTCTACCAAAATCCAATTCTTTTTTTCCTAATGTTGCATATCGAAATGAATGATCGCACAAATAATATTTGCTAGATGAACGAAGGTATCTTTTTCCCCTAATGTCATATCTTTTAACCTCATAAAAAGCAAAGGCATTGCATAAATATTTAATATATGAAGCAATGGTTTTGTCGTTAACATTCATACTATTAGATGTTAATGTCGCGGCAATATTTCTTATTGATGTTATATTAGAAATATTACTCATAAGAAAACTTGATAGATACTCAATTAATATTTTATTTCTAATCTTATATTTTTTAATAATATCTCTAATAATTAATGTTGAAAAAATATCTTTTAGATATTTACCTTTATCTTCTTCTTCCTTATAAAGATAAGAACCTGCCATTCCACCAATATAAAAATAATCCTCAAATGCTTTTTGTATGTCTCCTTCAGCAAAATATTGCAGATATTCAAAAAATGAAAATGGATAAATGTCAATTTCAAATGTTCTTCCTGTAAAAAGTGTAGCTAGATCACTACTTAACAAAAAGGCATTGGAACCTGTAATATATATATCATATTTTTCACTAGCATGCATACTATTAATTGCTTTCTCAAAACCCTGACACATTTGAACTTCATCAATCATCACAAAATTGTTATATTCACGTTTATATTGACTCTCAATATATTCTTCTAATGATTTATCATTTAATAAATTATCAAATTTGCTTAAACTAAAATTAATATGAATTATATTATTATTAGAACTTCCTTTATTTAAGTAAGTTATTAATGATTCTAATAATTTAGATTTTCCACTTCGCCTTACTCCTGTAATTACTTTAATGTCTGGTGTTCCTATGACATTAATTAAACGGTCAAGATATAAATCTCTTTTAATAAGTTTCATTTTTTATCACCCATTACAGTATATTATATGTTTGCATATTTCGCAATATTAAATAAAAGTTGGTTTTGCGAAATATGATTACATTATGATTCTTTTATATTGTATTTCATATTGATTATTTCATAGGACATAACTAAATCGTGCAAATACGCAACTTGTGCACTTTCACCACAGATTGACGGCATCCCATTATACTAAAAAAGGCCTGGCACTATGTATCAAACCTATTCTTTCAATTTGTGTTTGGTTACCTATTTTGATACACCAGCGCACCCCTGGTGTTTTTTATGCACCCTTAGATTTTATAGCTTTGTTAAGCTTTTTGTATCAGAATTTGTTCTACCAATTACCATATACTTTTTATTTATCAAATATATCTAATCGTTTTTATACTTTTCCTTAAGTGTTGAATCATACCAAATTGGAATATTAATGCTAAAACCTTTATACCATTCATAAACTTTATCAGCAACTTCTAATGCAATTTTAACTTCCTCATCCCCAAAAGTTATCGCCCATGGTATGTGCCCAATACAAGATTCTGCAGCGTATAGGGCAAGTGTTTTAAAAAATTCCTCTGGTACATTGTTATCGTAGTACCCATCAATTAATCCCGTTTCAAAAACACTTGATTTGTTAACAGTCCAAACGAAGGGCTTAAAATCATCTAACGGATCAGCGACATCCATTTTATCAAAATCAATAATTCCAAGTTTCAAATCATTTGTAATCACCATATTACCAATATGATAATCACCGTGCTGAAATTTCATAGTATTGTTTTGGGCAATATGCATGTGTTCCAAAACATAATCTATAAATATATCTAAATGGTTATGTTTAATTTTCGCCTCTTTGGCTGCTTGAATTTTTCTTGGAATTTTATTTTGATAAACTTTTTGCCATGTTATATTAGTTATTATGGGAATTTCATGAAGTCGTTTAAGTATTTTACCGGCTTCATTACCTAATTCATATTGTGTTTTTTCATCCAGCGTTGGCAATATATCTTCTGCATCTTGTCCTTCTATCCAGCTTAATAGCATATAAACTCGACCATCATCAAATTTACCAAATTCGTAAGGTATTGGAGTATTGTAGCCCAATTTGTTTACTTCTTTTAAAAGTTTAAAATGTTCTAACTTTTTATCATATGCTGAATTTTCAGATATTCTAAGTAAAAATTTTCGTTTCTCTATATCTTCAACATAATATTTAACATCTTTTGACCAACCCTTAGTTTAAGGCTCTATTTTTATCCATCTTTTTGTTTTTATCATTCCTTTTAGGTTCACTATATTCTATTCTCTTTAAAACAATTGTTTATAGTCAATTAATTTTATTCTATTTTAGGATTTTCCAATAACCCGTTTTATTTGAACCAACACGTTCTATTTTATTCAATTTGATTAGTTCATTAATAATAGTAGTAACTGTTCTTTCTTTCCTTTTTATTATTGAACATGCTATTTCTTTGTTTTCAAGTATGCCATTATTAGAATTCATATAATTTAGTAGTTCAATTGCTTGTAATGACATAGTAACGTCGTTAGTTTTAGAATCCCTATGTCTCTTAAACATAAAAGAAAAACCAAATGGATATTTTTGGTAATCCCACTCCACATTTGCTTCTTTACAGTATTTATCCATTCTTTTTAATCCTCTACCAAGAGTCTCAATATCAAACGCTTTAAACACTATGCCTTGAATTACCTTGTGCTTTGTTTTTGATGGAATCGTATTCTCTATATAATCATTTGGGGTATAATCTCCAAATATGCCCGGATTATATATCTCTATTTTTGTTGGATCAACTGTTATTTGATGTTCGGTATCACTAATATAATCGCAATGTACTAATGAGTTGATTATAATTTCTCTTAAAGCAACTATAGGTATTTCTGGAATATCTTTCCTTTGAATATCTTTGATTTCAGATTTCCAATTCATTTTTTGACTGGCGTAATTAATTACAAGGTCAACTAAATTGAATATATTCCCCTCAAATCTTTTTAAATCTATAGGATCTAATCTTTCTTTTGTGGGATATTCAACAGCTTTATATACTAATGGTTTACTACTAGAAAACAAATAATACCCAGCATTGGTAAGTTTTCCATCAACCATTAGTTTTAATTGCGTTAATAACTCCTCGGAAGTGTGTTCATATTTATTCATCCTACCCATAGCAACAGATTGACGATAAAATTTATCTAAGGCTTCTTCATCAACATGTTCAACCCCATACTTTGTAATCTCATTTTCCCATTTATTATTATATTCATGACTTTCCTTTATTAATTCTCTTAGAACAAGCGGATCTACTAGTAAGTTTTGTTGTTCTACACGAATATAAAAAGCGCCTTTATAAGCATAAGGTTTATTTGTTCCTTTAAAAGAAACTAATATTACTTCTTTATCATCAAATGTTTCTTTTGTTACAATTGGATAAATAGAGGGTTTTATAGAATCTTTAATTCTATCAGTCAAAACTGAAAGAGTATCTTTTCCAATTTGTTGACCAATGACATCACCATTATCTTTTACACCAAAATAGACAGTACCATAGCCCGTCTTATTTAACATAGTTACAATAGCTTTGCAAGCTTTATCAAACTCAGTAGTAGACTCTTTAAATTCGACTGTTTCATTTTCTCTTCCCAAATTCAAATATATTACATCATAATTGCGCGATATTTGCAGGATAATTGCGTGATAAAGTTTTTCATTTAAATCCTATAAAGTAAACAGTAGCATAACCGATTGCATAATAATTGCTTAATAATTGCACTATAAATACAAGTGTTCATAGTTACTTAAAAATAGTGTTATTCATATATCAAAATAATTAAAAGCTTGGTAAACGCAAAATAACAGCATCTTAATCGAAGGCACAAAAACACCAAAAATTAATACAGGAAATTATAGAAATCAATAACTAGAGATATCAATCAATTATAATATTTATAGTTTTTTTTCATATTAAAGTGATTTTTTAGGTAATCGTTAAATTGTAGGGTAATCGTTAAATTGTAGTTATGTTTTGGCAAAAAGCCTCTAAATAATCATTATAAACTTACGCATCTATTATTACTATTAATAGGTGGCAGATGGAATATAGGGGGTTTCGCCCTTTATTCCAAATAAAAAAGGCCTGATACGATTGTATCAAACCTATTCTTTCAATATGGAGCTGTTACCGGGATTCGAACCCGGGACCTCGTCCTTACCAAGGACGTGCTCTGCCGCCTGAGCCATAACAGCGTCTTTGCTATTATACCATAGGGATATTATTGATTTCAATGCTCATCTTCCAAAACTTTCCTTACCTTCCTTTTAATCCTTTGTATGGTATTATCAATGGATTTTAGGTCTTTTTTAAGGTTATCTGCCATATATTGATTGCTATAGCCTTCTATAAGCATTTTAAAAACCGACCTTTCTAAAGGGCTTAAAATACCACTTATGGAGTTTTTTCTGGTATCTAGACTTTCTCTTTGGGTAATAATTATTTCTGGATTATATTGGTCATCAGATATCTTTTCTGATATTTCCATATCCTCTTCTTCATATTCTCTTTTGTAAATGGAAATATATTCATTTAAGAGTTTATGCTTGTATCTATTAGCCCCTTTAATAGCTGATATCATTTGTCTACTTATGCAAATGTTTGCATAAGTATCAAAGGAAGCTTCTTTGTTTTGGTCAAAACTCATTACAGCTTTAAAAAGGCCAATCATTCCTTCTTGCAATAAGTCATCTCTGTCTGCACCAATTAAAAAAAGGCCATTGGCATTTTTCCTCACCAAGCCAGTATACCTTTGCATGAGCAAATCCATTGCTTCTTCATTTCCTTTTTTGGCTTGGTCTAAAAGATTATGCAGTTCATTCATTTTGATTTTTAATCCTCAAAAGTTTTCTTTTTTCTTCCTTGGTCAAATGATCCATTATGAAGTTGGTATCTTTTGTAATTCCCTCTAGACTTTGTCTTGCCTTAAAGATACTAGCCTTTAGCTCCCTAGCTGTCATTCTTAAGGCTCCTTTTTGAAAGACAGTTTTTTGCTCTAAATAGTCGTTGGTTACTACAGTAATTTTATTGGAAAACCCATAGTTAGCCACATATCTTTCTATCAAGGTATCAGCGGTCTGATTCTCCTTTGTAAAAAGACAAACTATACCATCATGACTAATAATGGAGCCTTTTCCTTCTGGCACAAGATGAGCGTCAAATATAACTACGATATTATAGCCGGTATAGCCTTGGTAGTCAGATAAAACATCACACAAGATTTTCCTATTATCTTCTAGTGGATTGGTATGGTCGAAAATATCCTTCCATGCATTTATTATATTGTATCCATCTACAATTAAATAATCCATTACCCTTTTAAGTCTCTTTGCTTTAGTGCCTCAAACATTACAATAGCTGCAGCACAAGAAGCATTCAAACTGGTCATATCTCCTTTTAGAGGTATCTTAACTGAAAAGTCACATTTTTGTGCTGTAAGTCTACTCATTCCTCTTCCTTCAGACCCTATTACCAAGGCTAAAGGTCCTAAGAGGTTTGCATCATAATATATGGTGTCTGTATCCATATCTGTTCCACAAATCCAAACTCCTTCATTTTTCAGGTAATCAATGGTGTCATTTAGGTTGGTAACTCTTGCTACCTTTATGTGCAAAAGAGCCCCTGCACTAGCCTTTACTGCTGTAGGGGTTACTGGAGCTGCCTTATGAAGGGGAATTACTATACCCTGACATCCCGCTGCCTCAGCACTTCTAGCAATAGCTCCTAGGTTATGAACATCTTCAATATGATCTAGTATGATAATAAAGGGGTCTTGGTTTTTATCTTTGGCATCTTGCAAGATGTCTTCAACAGATACAAACTCAATGGGAGAAATATAGGCTATGACCCCTTGGTGAGAAGACATAATGGAATCTAACTTTGCATTTGATGTCCTTTTTATGGGGATACCTTTTTGTTTGGCATTTGCAATTATTTTTACAATTGAGCCTTCCTTGTCCCCTTCACCTATGAGGATTCTACTAATTAGTAAATCCTTACGAAGGGCCTCCATTACTGGATTTCTTCCTGCTATTACAGTTAAATCTTTTTCCATTATAGGTCCAACATGATATCCAAAAGATAATCAAGCCTTTCATGTTCTTTGTTTACATAGAGATAGCCTATTAGCACCTCTAAAGCAGTGGCATATGAATAATCTGCTCCATTGGCATTTTTAGGCTTAGTCTTTATTTTTGCATTTCTTCCCCTTTGAACATAGTTAAGTTCTTTTTCTGTTAAAAGGTCCATTATCTTCATAAGACTTTCCTTTTGACTACTGGCATTTACCAAAGAAACGGTCATCTTATGAAGTTCTATTGGCTTAAAGCAGCCCTTTGTTATGAGGTGTTCTCTGACATAAAGGTCATACACTGCATCACCTACATAGGCCAAACTTAAAACCGGTAGATCTAAAATATCTTTTACTTCTAGGTCTTTAAAAAACATTAAATTTCCTTACTTTCTATAAATTCCATAATATCCTTTTTCATAGAAGATGAAGGCAGCTTTTCATCAAGGGCCTTAAGAATTGCTTCTTTTTTAAAGGGTACTTGATCAAAACTTTCTTCTAGGTCTTTTACAAATTGAAGATCCAAGGCATCGGAATATATTTTACTAGTTATAATTATACCATTTTTAAAGGTAAGGTGAATTTCTACTCCACCCCAAGGAAATCTATTAATCCACTCTAAATCAAAGGTGGGAGCTTGACCATATCTAAAATCCCAAGAAGAATAAAGCTCATATAGTTTATCTATTTCTTGCTTATCTAGGTTATGACTAGCATAGAGGTCTTCTTTATCTTCATCTATTATATTGGCAGGTCCTAGCCTATCTACAAAGGCTTCAACCAAAGCTTTTTTAAAATCCTCTACGCTTAAGTCTTGTTTGTATTCTTTTAAGTTTACAACCCTACTTTGAACACTTTTTACCCCTTTAGCCTGCATTTTCTCCTTGCTGACCTGAAGGTATCTTCCCAATTTTTTCTTATCAACATCAATCAATACTGTGCCATGATGAAGGGCTCTTTCCTTCTTAAAAGCAAAGGCATTTCCTGAAAACTTCCCTTCATTTGTTACAATGTCATTTCTTCCGTTTACAAAGGCCTCAATGTTAAACTTGGCTGCTGCTTCAATTATTATTTCTGCTTGTTCTTTAAAGTCTTGATTAGCCCTTGGCATAATAAAAGAAAAATTTAGGTTCCCCAAATCATGAAAGACTGCTCCACCACCGGTGGATCGTCTTGCAAGTTTGCCCCCTTCTTCTTCCAAAAGATTTGTTCTACACTCTCTCCAAGGATTTTGATTTTTTCCTATTACCACTGTGTTTTGATTTTGCCATAAAAAAAGTATGTGCTCATAAGACATAAGATTGTTTAATAAATACTCTTCAAAGGCTAAATTAAACCAAGGATTTTTACTTTTATTTATAACTATAAGGTTTTTCATTTTATTTCTCGTTATCTAAATCATTTTTTTGATTATCTTGTTTAAATCAATTTATTCATCTTCTATTTTTTCTTAAAAGATAACTTATTTTCATTCTTGTTTATCAATCTTTTTATATTACCTCTGTGCATATATATGGTTAAAACCATTAAAAAGACAAGTGATAGTACAAAAAAGAGGTCATGTTTAAATATTATTGCTAGTATTGGAGCCATGGTTACTCCAATAATGGATCCTAAGGATACATATCTAGTTAAGGCTACTATTGTTACAAATATGGCCAAACAAATTAGTGCAATTTTCCAATCTGTCATTAAAAGTACTGAAAAAGATATGAGTATACCTTTTCCGCCTTTAAAGTTAAAAAAGACTGGAAAGATATGACCAAGAACCGTTAATACTCCACCAACTAAAGCACCGTGAACACTTCCTTTTATTAAAAGATAGCCTAGGCCAGCAGATAAAACTCCTTTTAACATGTCAAAGACAAAAACCATTATAGCTGCATTTTTCCCTAAGACTCTTAAGACATTGGTTAGCCCTGCATTTTTACTGCCTTCTTGCTTTATATCTTTTTTATAGAGTTTTCCAACTAATATGGCTGAATTTAAAGACCCAATGATGTAGCCAAAAAGACCAATGATTATGTAAAATAGGGGGGTCATCTATTTTTCTCTCTTTCTCTAAGTATGAAATGGATAGGAGTTCCTTCAAAGTCAAAGGCCTCTCTTAAGGAGTTTAAAATGTATCTTTCGTAGGAAAAATGCATTAAAGTTCTGTCGTTAATAAAGAGAACAAAGGTGGGTGGTTGAGTTGAGGTTTGAGTCATATAATATATTCTCAGCATTCTACCCTTGTCTGAAGGTGGTTGAACAGATAATACAGCCTCATTTAAGATATCATTCAAGACTCCTGTTGGGATTCTTCTCATAGAGTTTTCATACACTCTATTTATTAGGGGGAAAAGATTTTGCAATCTTTTTCCTGTTAAAGAAGAAATACTTATAACCGGTGCATATAGCATAAAAGGTAATTCTAGTCGAACTGAATCCACATGTTGATTATAGGTCTTGGTATCCTTTTCCACTAAATCCCATTTATTAAGGGCAACTATAATTGCTTTTCCCTGGTCATGGGCATAGCCTGCAATTTTTGAATCCTGCTCAGAAATTCCCTCTTTAGCATCCACCATTAAAATACAGACGTCTGATCTGTCTATAGCTGAAAAAGATCTAATAACACTGTACTTTTCTATATCTGAAAAGATTTTTGAGCTTCTCCTAATACCTGCTGTATCTATAAAGGTGTATCCTCTTTCTTCAAACTGCACAAAGGCGTCTAGAGCATCTCTAGTGGTACCAGCTACAGAACTAACTATGGCCCTATCTTCTCCTGTTAGTTTGTTTAAAAGCAAGGATTTACCAGAGTTGGGTTTTCCGATAATTGCTACATTAATATTATTTAATATTTTTTCTTCTTCTTTTTCTTCAGGGAAATGCTCATAGACCTTATCTAAAAGCTCCCCTATTCCTAAACCATGAATAGCTGATACAGGAAATATATCAGGCAAGCCTAGGTTGTAAAATTCATAAAGCTCTAAAGGAGGGTCTCCAGGTTGGTCTACCTTGTTAACAGCCACCACCACTGGTTTTCCTGCCTTATGTAAAAGGGCTGCTACATCCATGTCTCCTGCAGTTACCCCAGACTTTATATCGGTCATTAATATAATTACATCTGCCATATCAATGGCAACCTCAGCCTGTTTTTTCATGTGAGTAAATATGTGGTCACTGGACTTATCTTCAATACCACCTGTATCTACCAGTATGAAGTCTCTATCTCTCCATTCACACTCTTGATATATTCTATCTCTTGTAACCCCTGGGGTATCTTGGACAATAGAAATTCTCTTTCCAATTAGAAAATTGAAAAAAGCTGATTTGCCCACATTTGGCCTTCCTATTATTGCTACAATTGATTTGGTCAATTTACTAACAATCCTTCCTGTAAACTGGATAAATAATAACATATTGATAGGCCTTAAACAACTTAAACCTAACTTGTCCTTTTAGCCTATAAGAGCTTTTACCAGCTCTTCACCTTGATTTTGAATCTTTTTAATTGGAGTTTTTAATTGCTTTTGCAGATCTTTTAAGGTCATATCATCCAAGAAGATATCTTGGTCACTTTTGAACATGGTTTGAGAGACTAATAACAATTCTCCTAAATCCTTTTCTTCTAGTCCTTTTACAAGATCCTGGCCTGTCAAAAGACCGGTTACAGTTATGGTATCTCCAAAAAATTCATTTCTTATTTTATGTACAAAAATCTCCAGATTAGGAGCCTTTTCTTTTATCCTGTCTGTAATCTCTTTAATATATTTATAGGCTAGATAGCCTGTAGCTATGCTAACCTTTCCTTTTCTTTTAGCTACTTTTCTTGCTTTTTTGGGGTCTTTAAGAGCTGTGGCTAAGTAGTTATAGGCGCTTTGCATAAAGTTGGTCATAAGACCAACACCATTTTCTATTTGGAAAAAGTCATCATAAAAGGAAAAATCAGGAAGTTCAACATTTCCTTTGATATAAAATTCGTCTGAGGCGTATATGAAATTATAGCCAATTTCTTTTTTTATATAATCTTGCTTGTTACTAACTTGCTTAATAATATCTTTACAGTCTGAAGAAGTAAAAGAATCTAGAGGATGAAGACCTTTTCTATACTTGGTAATTCCAACAGGTACCACCGATACACTTTTTACAGATGGATAAAAGCCATAAAGGTCATCTATTGTTTTATCTAAGTTTTCCTTGTCATTTACATCCTTACATAAAACTATTTGACAATTCATCTCAATGCCAGCTTTAGCTAGTATTTGCATTTTTTCTAAGAGGTCTCCAGCAAATCTATTACTTAGCATTTTACATCTTAAATCCATATCTGTAGTATGAACTGAAATGTTTACAGGAGATAAGTGCATATCAGCTATTCTTATAACATCCTCTTTAGACATGTTAGTTAGGGTCACATAATTTCCTGTTAAAAAAGATAGTCTAGCATCATCATCTTTGAAATAGAGGCTATCTCTCATACCTACTGGCAATTGGTCAATAAAGCAAAAGATACACTTGTTATGGCAGGATTTTTCGTCATCTATAAGTTCTTTTTCAAAAACTAGACCAAGGTCTTCATCTGGATCTTTTTTTATTTCTATAATAACAAGTTCTTCATTTTGACACCTTAATATTTCAAGTTCAATTTCAGGTGAAGATATCAGGTATTGATAATCAAAAATATCTTTTATATCCCTACCATTTATAGACAGTAAAAAATCGCCGGCTTTTATTCCGGCTTTTTTTGCTAAACTCTTATTCAATACTTGCTTAATATAAATTGCCTTATTTTTCACTTAGTATAAAAGGCTAATTCAAAGCCCTAATTTTATTCTTTTTCTATTTTTATGACTTCTTTTCCATCATAATAACCGCACTCTTTGCAAACTCTGTGCTGTAGCTTAAGGGTATTACATTGAGAACATCTAACTAAATTAGGTATTTCAAGCTTATAGAAAGTCCTTCTTTTACGTCTTCTTTGCTTTGAAGATTTACGCTTTGGTACTGCCATTTTACACCTCCTGTAATATTTACATCAGTCTTTAAAAAAGTCTTTTAAAGCTGAAAAACTATTTCTTTTTTTTACCTCTTCTGCCTCACAATCACATTCTTTTAAGTTCAAATCCTGACCACACTGGATACATAGTCCCTTGCAATCGGTTTTGCAGAGCAATCTGTCTGAGACATTTAGGTAGAGTGTATCTATTATAGCTTGGCTCAAATCTAAAATGTGGCCCTTGTAATAATAAATATCACTTTCTTCAGATATATGTTCTTTAGGTTCAAAGTCTTCTTCTATGTCAATCTCAAAGGCTTGCTCTGTCTTTTTTAAGCACCTATAGCACTGACCTTTAAGACTTCCACTTATCTTTCCCCATAAAGACACTGTTGCTTGGTTGCTGACCAATTCTCCTTCAACAATTATATCATCGGACAAATTAGTCATCCCAATCCCTTCTCCAACATCCTCTTTTTTCAAGACAATTTTGAAGGGTTTTACTATATCTTCGTTATTAATAATGTCGGATATGTCAATCTTCATTTTATCACTTAAAAAAACCGACAAAAACAATTATATTTGCCTTACCTTTTAAAGTCAAGAAGAAAATTTAAGCTCCTATTTAACGTCCAAGAAGGCTCTTACATTGTCTTGCAATTTCCAACTCTTCATTTGCAGGGATAATAAAAATGTTTACATTTGATTTATCTCTACTTATGTCGGTTTCTCCCTTAGCCTTATTATTTTTTCTCTTATCTAGCTTTATGCCAAATATGTCTAGATTCTCTGTAATTAGCTCTCTAATGTAAGCATTGTTCTCTCCTACACCAGCAGTAAAGACTAGGGCATCTATTCCACCCATTATCCCTACATATTCACAAATATATTTTTTAACCCTATAGGCAAAGATTTGTAAAGCCAACAAAGCCCTTTTATTTCCTTGTTCTTTTGCCACTAAAAGATCCCTAAAATCACTACTTACTCCTGAAACTCCCAATAGTCCTGATTGTTTGTTTAGATAATCATTTACTTCTTCTACAGTCATTCTCTTTTTTTCCATGATATAAGAGATGATAGAAGGGTCTATTGTTCCGCTTCTTGTTCCCATAGCTAAACCTGCCAAGGGGGTAAAGCCCATGGAGGTATCCACAGATAAGCCCTTATCTATGGCACATATAGAAGCACCACTTCCTAAATGGCAAGAAACAATCTTAATTTTATCTAGGGGTTTTCCTGATATTTCTGCAGCTCTTTTAGCTACAAATTTATGGTTGGTTCCATGGAAGCCATATTTACGTACCCCATATTTTTCATACATTTCATAGGGTATTGCATACATATAGGCAAAATCAGGTATGGTCTGATGAAAAGCTGTATCAAAGACCGCTATCATAGGAGTGTCTTTAAATATCTCTTTACAAACTCTAATTCCTAATAGGCCTGCTGGATTATGCAAGGGCGCCAAGTCCACACACTCTTCAATGGTCTTCACAACCTCATCATCTATGAGAACTGGTTTACTAAACTTTTCTCCACCATGGACAATTCTGTGGCCAATTGCTTCAATTTCATCAATATTCTTTACAACTCCATATTCTGGAGAAATAAGTGCATCAATAACAATATTAAATGCATAAGAATGGTCACGAATATTTAATTCATTTACAAAAGACTTATTATCATGATTAGAATACGAGTGTATTCCTTGAGCTAAGCCTATTCTTTCACATATCCCTTTTGCAAGTACTTTTTCATCATCAGTATTTATTAACTGATACTTTAATGAAGAACTCCCTGTGTTTATAATTAGGACCTTCATACCTCCACCTCCTCCTTGCAGTCTTACTTATACGTTTTGAGCTTGAACAGCAGTTATGGCTATAACACCTACTATATCGTCTGCTGAGCAACCTCTTGAGAGGTCATTAACAGGTTTTGCAATTCCTTGCAAAAGAGGTCCATAAGCTTCTGCTTTAGCTAAGCGTTCGGTTAATTTATAGGCAATATTTCCTGAATTTAGGTCTGGAAAAATTAGAACATTGGCTTTACCTGCAACCTTACTTCCTGGTGCCTTGGTTTGACCTATACTTGATACAATAGCAGCATCTACTTGAAGTTCTCCATCTAGGGCCAACTCAGGTGCCTTCTCTTTGGCTAGTCTTGTAGCTTCAACTACTTTTTCGGTTAGCACTGAACTAGCACTCTTGTAGGTTGAATAACTTAGCATAGCAACTACTGGTTCTTTTTCCACTAAAACTTCAAAGGATTTGGCTGTTGAAATAGCGATTTCAGATAATTGTTCAGCATCAGGATTTTCCACTAAGCCTGAATCTCCATAGGCAAAAACTCCATTTTCCCCATATTCACAATCAGGTACACACATTATGAAAAAGGCACTTACAAGTTTTGTTCCCTTGGCAGTTTTTAAAATCTGCAAGGCAGGTCTTAAGGTATCAGCTGTTGAGTAAACAGCCCCTGCAACCATTCCATGGGCATCTTCCATTTTTACCATCATAACTGCAAAATACACAGGATCTTTTAAAAGCTCATAAGCTTTTTCCATGGTAACACCCTTGTGTTGTCTAAGTTCATAAAGGGTTTTTGCATATTGGTCCATTTTGTCAAATTCAGAGATATCTAGAATTATATCTTCTGGGATATTTAAGCCTTGAGATTTTTCCAAAATCTCTTTTTTGTTACCCAAAAGTATAAGGTTGGCTATACCTTCTTTTAGCACCTTTGATGCTGCTTCTAGTGTTCTCATGTCTTGTGTTTCTGGTAATACGATAGTTTTCTTTTCAGCCTTAGCTCTTTTAATTGTTTTTTCTAGAAATGTCATTTTCCCATCCTTATTTATTAATTAACTCATTCATTATAGTCTTTTTTATAATAATTTTCAAGATATGTTAAAACCCTCAAAATGAGGGTTTTTTAAAATTCTTATCTATTAATTACGGTTTGTCTCAAGAGTTTTTCATCTTTTTATCATTTATTATATCGCTACTAAAGCTTTAAGATAAACCCATGAATGCTCTTAGTGAGTTGTAGTATAGCCTTGATACATTTCTTGGAAAGGTCTATACAGAGCAACTGCATACTTAGGCATTTTTTTGTATTCAGCCATTTTTAACTCATAGTCTGAACTGGCAATTAAGTTAAAGACCCTATCTTTCACATCATCAAAATCGGTTCTATCAACTATCTTAATTACGAAATAGCCTAAATCTGTTTTAATAAGTTCTACATCTCCAATTTTTGCATTAAAGGCCCAATCGGAAATTTCAGCTATCCTTATTTCGCTTTTAGAAAAAGATATTTCTCCAGGTCTTTCTTCTTGGTCTTCATCATCTTCATCTATAGTGTCTTCTTTTACTAAAACATCATCTACATCAAGATCTTCATCTTCTGCAAACTCATCGCTATATTCTTTAGCTAGCTCATAAATATCTTTTCCTTCTAAAGCCAGTTGATATACTTTTTCAGCTTCTCTTTTAGCTGCTTCAATAACATCATCTGCTAAAGGCTTTAGGTCATCCCCAAGGGTACGCTTAATTACATTTACTACTGTAATTCTGTCAATTTCATCTCTTGTTTTGTAACCTTGAGAATCTTCAGATTCATAATATGCTCTAGCCCTATCTTCTGTAACATTATCTAGATACTCTTCTTCTAAGTGCACTATGTATTGTTGGGCAGTTAAAGAGTCTTTAATAACCTTTTGCATTGTTTTTAAATTAGAACCATAATATTGTGTGGCAAATTGTTCCAAGGTAAACCCTTCTTCATCAGCCAGTCTTTTCAAACTTTGCATTTGGATATTATAGTTTTCATTTAATTCTTCTTCATCAATTTTAAAGCCTGTTTCTTTTATTAGCTCATGGATTATGAAGTTTTCTTGAATTCCAGATACAACCTGGTCCAAAAGCAATTGACCAAAAGATCTATTGTTGTCGTAGGCAGACTTCAAAAAGCTCATTACTCCATCTTGACTACTAATATCAAAACCAAGGGCAGCAATATTGTCCATATTGTTGTTCATAAAGATGTTGTATTGTAGATTGGTGTGATAAAGGAATTCTTTTTCTTCAATTCTCTTGTTTCCAACCTTTACATAGTTTTTGGGTATTAATGCTGTTATTAGAAAATAGAAGGCTGAAATAGCAATTATTATTCCAAGAACTAGGAAGCTATACCTTATGACCTTCTCTTCTTTTGAAATATCTGCTTTCTTATCTTGGGCAGTTTTCTTTTTTTCACCCTTTACGGCTACCATGTGTTGTCTCCTTTTGTATGATAAATATATAAATTCTCTTCACAAATAAAGATTTTACAATATTTAGATGGTAATTATCAAGTCTTATTTTATATCAAGACCCTTTGCTTGCTCTTTTGCAACTATTTCATATGTCTTTTTAAGTATCTCAATTATTTGGTCTAAAATCTCTGTGCCTTTTTTCGTACTAAGTACCTCAATTTTAATCATTTCCCTTGATTTTAAGGTGTGTTTTTCTCCTAAATCATCTAAGGTTTGTAAAAGGTCATTAAGTCTTTCAAGCCTTTCAGATTTAAAGGTCAGATAAAAGCCCTTTTCAATTTGGCCTATTTCATCAATACCCAATTTGGATGCCAAATTTTTTGCATAAGCAATATCTAAAATGTTTAAAACTTCTTGAGGTGGTTCCCCAAAACGATCTATCAGCTCATCTATAATATCATATTTTTCTTGCTTACTCTCTACCAAAGAAATTCTCTTATAAATTTTTAATCTAGTTAGGTTATTAACTATGTAATCTTGATCTATAAAGGCACTGATGTTTAAGTCAACCAAGGCCTCACTAATACTATCTTTAGGTTTTTCTCCTCTTACTTGAGCTATAGCTTGAGAGAGGATTCTAACAAACATCTCATAGCCAACCCCTTGCATAAAGCCAGATTGAGCAGCCCCCAAAAGGTCTCCCCCTCCCCTTATTTCCAAATCCTTCATAGCAATTTTTAAACCAGACCCAAAGTCGGTAAACTCTTTTATAGTATCTAATCTCTTTTGGGCATCTTCATTAATTTGCTTGTCCTTTTTGTAGGTTAGATAAGCATATGAAGACCTATCAGAACGACCAACTCTACCTTTAATTTGATAAAGTTGAGCTAAACCCAACCTATCTGCATCCTCAACAATTAAAGTGTTGGCATTGGGGATATCTATACCTGCCTCAATTATGGTGGTACATAAGAGCAAATCATATTCTCTATTTAAAAACTTAATAATATTCTCTTCAAATTCCTTTTTAGCCATTTGTCCATGGGCCATTCCTATTGAAAGGGAATCTCCAAATTCTTCTTTAAGAAAGTGAAACTTAGTTTCCATATCTCTAACTCTGTTGTAAAGATAGAAAATTTGACCCTTTCTTGATTTTTCCCTTAATATGACCTGTTTTAAAAACTCACTATCATATTCCATAACAAAGGTTTGAACCGGCAACCTTTTTTCAGGGGGGTCATAAATAGTGCTAACATCTCTTATGCCAGTTAAGGCCATATGCATGGTTCTAGGTATAGGGGTGGCTGAAAGGGTTAAGACATCTATTTGAGGCCTAAGAATCTTAATATTTTCTTTTTGTGCTACTCCAAATCTTTGCTCTTCGTCCACTACCAAAAGACCTAAATTCTTAAACTTTACGTCCTTTCCTAATATTCTATGGGTACCAACTAGAATATCAATTTCTCCCTTTTTAGCCTTATCTATTATGGCATATTGACTCTTAGTGTCCTTTAACCTGCTTAGCATCTCTACCTTTACTGGAAAGTTCTTCATTCTTTCAACAAAGTTCTGATAATGTTGAAGGGCCAACATGGTAGTAGGAGCCAGAAAAGCAACCTGCTTTCCGCCCATAACAGCCTTAAAAGCAGCCCTTAGAGCTACCTCTGTCTTACCATAGCCTACATCCCCACACAAAAGACGGTCCATTACCTTGGAGGACTCCATATCCTCCTTTATTTCTTGGACACTTCTTATTTGATCATTTGTCTCTTCGAATTCAAATTCATTTTCAAAAGATATCTGCCACGCATCATCAGGTGGAAATACAAATCCTTTTATGGAGCTTCTTTGTCCATACAAATCTATTAAATCCTTAGCAATATCCTTTACTGCACTTTTTACCTTATTCTTTTGTCTTTCCCACTCCTTACCCCCTAGGCCATACAATTTAGGCTTGCCTTCTCCAGAGCCTACATACTTTTGAATAAGGTCCATTTTACTTACAGGGACATAGAGCATGTCTTGGTTTTTATACTCTATCTTTATGTAGTCTTTTATTATCTTTTCAATTTCAATCTTCTCAATTCCCTTGTAAATCCCTATACCATGGTACTCATGGACCACATAGTCATCCATTTCAATTTGAGCAAAAAAATCAGAATCTTGAATTTGTCTTTTTCTTTTTCTTTCGATTTTTTGAAAGACCTTACTTATGGATATTGAAACCACATTAGCCTCTTTTGAAAGAAAGCTTTCGTTGTATCCATTTTCAATAATATATGCCCTGCCTGGATAAATTGTATAATCTTGGCCCTCTTGATAGAGACTGACCTCAATACCGCTATCTGTAAAAAGATTATGGACAAAATCACTCTTTTTCTTACTATCTGTAATTAAAAAGACAAAGATTCTTTTTTCCATATAAGAGACTACATCATTCATTAACTGGTCTATATCACCTTTGTATGAAGGTAGCGCTTCAAAATCCATTTTGAGGGTGTTTTTTACTTTTAAGCTGTAATCAGATTCTGTATAGGAAAAAACAAGGTCAATATCAATTAGTGGTAGAAGAGCAAAAATTGAGTCTTGCATGCTACAGGCCTTGGGATGAGTCTTCTTTTTTTCTAAAAGGTTAATGCACAGTTGAGAGTATTCTTTGTATAGCATGGAAGAATTATTAAAAGCCTTTGTGTCATCATGAAGCACAGTTAAAAGCTCTTTATCTAAATAGCTGGCACTTATTTGGGCATCTTCTAGATATGAAAAATACCTATCTCTTAACCTTTCAAATTGACCACTTCTTAGATGATAAAGGTCCTCAGGGTCCTCAATTATACTTTCAAGAATCTTTTCTTCTTTTGAATTAATTAAAAGTTCACTAAAGGGAATTATTTCAATTTCTTTTTGATTTTTTATGGAACGTTGATTATCAATATCAAAAAACCTTATACTATCAATTTCGTCTCCAAAAAAATCTACCCTAATTGGATTGTCCATATTAGGAGAAAAGATATCAATAATACTACCTCTAGAAGAATAATGACCAGGGCTTTCTACCATATCTCTTCTTTCATAGCCTATGTCACTCAACTTTTTTAAGATGTCTTCCATCTCATAGTTTTGCCCTTCTTTTAAGGTAATAACACTTTGCAAAAATCTTTCTTTACTGGTAGTTTTAAGGGTCAAGGCCTCTACAGAGGTTACTATTGCACGAAAATCATTTTTCCCTATTCTGTATAGGGCTTTTAATCTATCTATTCTACTTTGTTTATCAAAGGCATAGGCATCAAAGAGGATTAATTCTCTAGAGGGCAAAAACACTAAATCTTTTTTGTAAAAAGGGAGTAGTTTTTGGTATAAAAAAAGGGCTGATGTATTGGAGTGACTTATGAGTAATAGGTTTTTACCGGTACTTTCTGCTAGAACATAGGATAATAATGGGCATAAAGAAGGACCGGATTCTTTCAAACCCAGGGGGGTATCTTTGTTATATATGCCTTCACTAATAGCTCTTATTTGTGGAAGCGTAGAGAAGGCCTGTATAAAAGGATTCATCCCTTTTTGTCTATTCCTTTCCTTTTTTGCTATTATATTTATTCATGGCTAAATCTAAGCCCTCTTCTAAAATGCATTCTACAGCTTCAACTACATTTTTAATAGAAGAATCTATTATTGCTTTTTCAGATTTGGGAAACTTTCCTAGGACATAGTTAGCAGCATCCATTTCTTGCTTGTTTCCTATTCCCACCCTTATTCTTATAAAGCCATCTTCTTTTAAAACATCCATAATAGATCTTATACCATTGTGAGACCCACCACTTCCCCTGTAGCGAATTCTTATGTCCCCTGTGGGTAAATCCATATCATCATATATTACTATGACATGCTCTAAATTTGGCTTATACCAGTCCACTAGGGCCTTAACGCTAATGCCACTTAGGTTCATATAGGTTCTGGGCTTTGCTAAAATAACCGACTTGCTGCCAATACTACCTTCTCCTAAGCTTGCATGATGTTTGCTCTTATTTATTTTTATGCTGTGCTTTTTGGATAATTGATCAATTACCATAAAACCTATGTTATGTCTTGTGCTTTTATACTTAAGCCCAATATTTCCTAATCCAATAATTATATATTTATCCATTATTTTTTATCCGGTTTCTTTGGAGGCAATTTAAATAAGGCTGACATAGAAGTGTTTTTATGTATGCTGTAAATTGCCTTAGAGATTAAGTTACCTACCTTAACAATTTCAAACTTATCACTCATTTTGTTGTCGGATATGGGAACAGTGTCTAATAGATACATCTTTTTAATATGGGAGTCGTTTATAAGGTCTACTGCATTTTTGGATAAAATTGCATGAGAGACAAAAACAATAACCTCCTTTGCCCCTAAATCCATAAGCATTTTTGATGCTTTTGTAATGGTTCCCGCTGTATCAATAAGGTCATCAATAAGTATAGCTGTCTTTCCTTTAACATCCCCAATTACACTTACCATTTCACACTTATTAGCCTCATCTCTTCTTTTATATATAATAGCTAAATCCAAACCACTTAAGTCCGCCATCTTGCTGGTCCTATTAACAGATCCTGTGTCTGGAGCTACCATTATGAAGTCCTCTTTGCTTTTGCCCTTCATTAGTTTTACTACTATATCTGAAAAAATAATGGAGCCTTCTAGGTGGTCAACAGGTATATCGAAAAAGCCCTGAATCTGTGGCGCATGAAAGTCCATGGTTAGAACCCTGTCCACCCCTGCAACCGTTAAAAGATTAGCTACAAGCTTTGCAGAAATTGGGTCTCTTGCCTTGGCTTTTCTGTCTTGTCTTGCATATCCAAAGTAGGGTATTACAGCTATTACATTGGCACAAGATGATCTTTTTAGAGCATCGGTCATAAGAAGCAACTCCATTAAGTGCTCATTTACCGGAGGACAGGTGGATTGGATAATATAGACATCTGTCCCTCTTACTAAATCATTTATTGTAATCTTAATTTCACCATCAGCAAATCTAGAAACCTGGCTGTTCAACAAAGGAACACCCAAATAGTTTGCTATCTCAAATGCAAGCTTTTGATTTGCATTTCCAGCCATTATTTTCATATCGTTGGTTACTGCCACATCCTTACCCTCTATTTCCCCTTTTATTTTTTTCTTCCTGTTTTTTCTACCCAACCTTCTTTGTTTACCTGATATGACCTAGCAATTGCCAAAGAACCTGATTTAACATCCTCCACAATTTGTGATCCCGCTGCCACATAGACATTAGATTCTAGCTCTACAGGTGCTATTAAGGTTGAATTGCAACCTACAAACACATGATCTCCCACCTTTGTTGTGTGCTTATTTTTACCATCATAGTTTGCAGTTATTACTCCTGCTGAAATATTGGAATTTTTCCCTACTATTGCATCTCCCACATATGAAAGATGGGGTATCTTGGTTCCTTCTTCCACCTTTGCATTTTTTAACTCCACAAAGGTACCAGCTTTTACCTGCTTGGATAAGTCGGTTCCTGGCCTTATATAGGTAAAAGGTCCAATAGTGCACTCTTGTCCAATCTTGCTTTCTTCTACTACTGACTTTAAAACCACCGAGTTAGGACCAATCCATGAATCTCTTATAATACTTTCAGGACCTATAAGGGTGTTTTCTTGAATATAGCTTTCACCCTCTAAATAGGTGTTTGGATATATTACAGCTCCTGGAGCAATTTTAACAGAATAATCAATGTATGTAGAGGCTACAGACATAATTTTCACTTGATTTTCCATATGAGCTACATTTATTTCCATCCTTATATGTTCACAAGCATCGTAATAATTAAGGGAACTATCAATTTTCACATAGTCCACTTTTCCTTTTTTGCTTATAAATTTTTCTATAAAATCCTCACTATAATAGAATAGATCCTCTGGTATACCAAAGCCTTGGTCATCATAATAATATCCTAAACTAACAAGCTTAGTTTCTAGGATTTCATGAACGGTCAGTCCATAGACAAGATTATCTCTGTAATCTTTAAAATATTCTACTTCTTGAATAAAAAATCTCTTATCTTGCATTTTGTTTCCCTGCCTTAATTATACTATATAGCCTTTCTTTTTCCCAGTAAGCAAATTTGTGCAAGCACTTATCTATCTGTTTTTATTAGGGCTTTTTTATCTTTTTCTAAGACTACTGTGCAATATAAATGATTGTACTTGTTTTCTACACTTTCAATTTTACAATCTGTAGAATCTATATGCTTTACCTGATAAGCAAACTCAATTGTTACAGTTTGGTCCTTGTTAGACAAAATGCCTACTTCAACCTGGTCTTGGCTCCATTTTATATCACAAATCAAATCACTTCTTGTTCTTAAACCAAAAATACTACCTACTTGCCAAGCCTTGGGAAGGGCTGGAAGAACTCTTAAAAATCCTGGTCCTGTAAAAAGCAGCATCTCTAATATGGCAGCAGTAAAACCAAAAGTTGCATCTATTTGAAAAGGAGGTTTACTTGATCCCCAATACATGGTTAGACCCTGGTCTCTCCAATCGTTATGATATGTAAAGAGGTTTTGTCCTGTACATGAGCGTAAGATATAGTTTAGACAATCAAAAGCTTTTTCCCCGTCTTCTAATCTTGCATAAATATTAGCCATATGGGCATAAGACCAGCCAGTCTGTTGAGTGAATCCTACTAAAAGTCTCTTGTCCACAGCCTTTTTAATTGCCTCATATATTTTTGGATTGTTCTCTTTTGTCACTTCTAGACCAGGAAATAAGGGATAGATGTGGGATTGGTGTCTATGGTGGTAATTGTCTTCAAGGCCTTCATAAATCCATTCTTTTAAGGCACCATCCTCATTTATCTGGTACTTTGGTAAATTATCAATAATCTCTTGCCAGATCCCAATATTTTCACTTTCTAGCCCTAAATACTTGGCGCTTTTAATTAAATTTCCCAAAAGCTCTTTTGCAATAGCTATATCCATAGTGGCATTAACAGCCATCATGGCAGGATATTTTGTATTGGGAATATTTTCAGGAGACATAGAAGGAACAAAAATATACTCTCCATTTTTATCCTTAATCAGAAAATCCTGATAGAAAAGAGCAACTTCTTTCATAAAAGGTAAGGCCCTATTTTTCAAAAAGTCTTGGTCCTTGGTATATAGCCAATAGTCATAGTAATGAGCAGCTATCCAACCAGCTCCACCAACCCATGATTGCCATCTTCCAGTTTTACCGCCAATTTTCCCATGGGTGCTCATACATATGGGAATTAGTATTCCTCTACAATTGTAGATCTTTTTTGCATTTTCTTGAAAGTGAGGAATTAAAGAATCAAAATAGTCATAAAGGGCTAGGGCTGACTCCTCTTGACCTAAGGCCATGGCTGGCCAATAACACATTTGCACATTCTCATCATTATGAATATCTGAATCCCATCTTGGATTATATTCACCATTCCAAATGCCTTGTAAGTTTATGGGTAGTCCATCTTTACTTGAAGAGGATATGAAAAGGTATCTTCCATAATTAAACATTAGTTGGAATAATTTTAAGGGCTTTTTATCTAGATAAGCCTGATATAAATACTCTTCATTGGGAATCATTTTTTCCGAATCTTCTGGACCCAGATTAAAAGATATCTTGTTGTATAAACTTTTCCATATATTTACATGACTGTTTTTCAAGTGGTTATAGTCCCATTTTTTAATCTCTTCTAAGATTCTCTTATGGGCTTGTTCAAGGTCCTCATATATATATAGTTGGACAAAGACTCTTGCTTCACTGGCATTTTTAACTCTTATTCTATCTTTTGTAAAACTTATATCTCCATCAGAGCTATCCACATACATTATGGCTCCATGTTTTCTTTGGTCCTTGTAGGTAGCATCATAGATAAGGCATTTGTCTTTTTGATAGGTGGCATAAGACATATAGTCATCTCCACCTTCTACAGCTTGAATTGTTATATCAAGATCTAAGGTCTTTTCTTTTGAAGAACTAATCTTTGTACAAACTACCCCTGTGTCATAAGAAACAAAGCTTTCTCTTTTAATTTCTCTTTCTCCTTCTAGCCAACTTATGCTAGTAAGGGCCTTTTCAAAGTCTAAAATAGCCTTGTAGTCTTTAGGAGCATCTAGGGGTCTTCTATTTATAAAGACCTGTCCAAAGGGCTGATAAGGGTCAACATTGTAGACCTCTTTACAGACTTCTAAAAACTTTTCATTAAAATACTCTTCACCTTGCTTGTAGTTTCCTTCTAGCATTAATTGTCTTACCTTATCTAAATAAGGGTAAAAATCATCATAAACAGGTTCTTTTTGGTATCTGAAAAGTTTTTCATGGTTAAGTAAGATAATCTCACTTTGAACATTTCCATGAATCATTGCCCCAACATGTCCATTGCCTAAAGGCAGAGCATCTTGCCAATCAGGTGATGGCATTTTTTTGAAAATATAATTTGACATATCTCACCTCTTGTAAACATAATAGCATTATTTTTACACCTATTAAAGTTGTAGGAGGCTTTCTTGTAAATTATTTATTGATTCCTACTTATCTTTTTTCCAAATCACTAAATTTGATCTTTTTTCATCTGAAAAACCAAAGGTAGGCATGCCATGTTCATACCTTTGTATTCTTTCTTTTATGAACTTATCAATCTCTATGGGGTCCACTTCTTTATTCATAAGAGCTATAAAGGCGTCGGTTTTAGCTGCACTTTCATTTATACTAAAAATGAAATTTGCTGCCTTTAACTTATCTTTCTCCGTTTGGCTGTGATACTTTTCTATCCCCAGTATTTTATCCTTACAAAAAGCATCTGGGTATATGAAGCTATAGTTATCATGTTCTTTTAAATCTTCTACTAAAATCCATTTATTTTTATCTAGTAATTCTTCTATGGACCTATCTAAAATCTCACCTTGATAAAAGTAGTAATGACTATACTTATTAACTACCCTATGCAAATATTCAATTTTTTCAATGCTTAATCCATACTTATTTAGAGTTTCCTTCTTTAGAGTTAGTGTGTTAGGAAAGTCTTCATTAGCCTTTAATGATAGAAGTTCCCAAAAGCCATAGAAGTCCTTTCCTTTAAAAAAATCCTTTCTTACTACATACTTATCATCATGTTTTAACACAATTATTATCTTATTTAAATGTTCTAAGTCTTTCTTATTAGCCCTTAGATTGTTTAAGTCTGCTATTTTATCCACATCATAATACATATATAATTTGTCTTCATCTTCAACTTCACTTGTTGTCTCACAACTTATTTCACTGTTTGTTTCACTGTTTGCTTTACTAACATCAACTTTAAATACACTCTCTATAGTTAGTGAAGCTTTTTCTAGTTGCGTATTACTTAGTGATACTTCATTATTTTCTTTATTCAGAAGGTGTTGGACAAAGACAGAGTCTGTATCTATAAATTCAACTTTTTTAAAGTCTTCTTTGTTTAGCCAAAGCATGTGTAAAGGAAGGTCCTTTTCTTTTATATCTACAAAGAAAAAGGAATAGCTAATAACATCTAAGTCCTCATAAAAATCTTCTTGGTAGGCTAAAGGACCAATCTTTGCTGTAAAAGAGTACTTATCAAAAAGTCCCTTTTTCAAGATTTCTTCTTTTTCCACTAGGGCATTTGTAGTATATATTCTTGGGAAACCCACATATACTCTTCCATTTATTTCATAAGGTTCTATGAGATATCTATTATCTTCTTGAATAATTGCAATAACCGTTTCTTTTAACATAAAATGCTCCTTTTTGTGAATACTTAGGTCTTAATCTTATCCACATAAAAGAAGCATTCCAGAGACAAATCTGTTTTTATTTAATTTTAGAACAAACCGCTTACTTTCATCTCATTATCTATGTCAATAGTGTCTGCAGCAGGTTTAGGAGGTAGACCTGGCATGGTCATTATTTCTCCTGTTAAAGCAACAATAAAGCCTGCTCCAGCAGATATTCGCAAGTCTCTTACTGTAACAGTAAAGTTTTCTGGTCTATTTATGAGCTTAGCATTATCTGAAAAAGAATATTGGGTTTTAGCAACACAAATTGGTAACTTGTCATAGCCATTGTTGTTTATAACTCTTAACATAGCCTTGGCTTGAGGGCCAAAGTCCACATTGTCAGCTCCATAAATTTTTCTAGCAATGGTTCTAAGCTTTTCACTTACGCTTAAATCTAGGTCATATGAAAAGGCAAAGGAGTTTTCCATTTCACAAAGATTTACAACCTCTTGGGCTAATTCAACCCCACCAAGGCCACCTTTTTCCCAAACTAGGCATTCTACTGCTTTTACACCTAGTTCTAAGCAAGCCTCTTTAACCACATCCATCTCCTCTTGGGTATCTTGAGAAAACTTATTAATTGCAACAACAGCTGGAACATTAAAGATTTTTGTTACATTTTCAATATGTTTTAAAAGATTGGGAATTCCCTTTCTTACAGCTTCCACATTAGTTTCTGTTAAGGATTTTTTATCCACCCCACCATGATATTTAAGAGCCCTTATAGTTGCTACAATAACCGCTGCATTAGGTTTTAAGCCAGCTGTTCTGCATTTAATGTCAAAGAACTTTTCGGCCCCTAAGTCAGCCCCAAATCCTGCCTCGGTTACTACATAATCAGCAAGTTTTAAGGCATAGCTAGTTGCTATAAGGCTGTTGCAACCATGGGCAATATTTGCAAAAGGTCCTCCATGGATAAAGGCAGGTGTTCCTTCTAAAGTTTGGACTAAGTTTGGCTTCAGGGCATCTTTTAGCAAAACAGCCAGGGCTCCTTGAGCCTTTAGCATATCAGCGGTCACCGGCTTATTATTATAGTCAAAAGCAACTATAATTTTTCCAATTCTTTCTTTAAGGTCGTTCATATCTTTAGCTAGACACAAAATAGCCATAATCTCACTCGCAACAGTTATATCAAAGCTATCTTCTCTGGGCATGCCATTGGTTTTACCCCCCAGCCCACAGACTATGTATCTTAGTTGACGATCATTCATATCTAGACATCTTTTCCAGATGACTCTTCTTGGATCTATATTAAGAGCATTTCCTTGGTAAATATGATTATCCAAAAGAGCTGCAAGAAGATTGTTGGCTGCTGTTATGGCATGAAGGTCTCCTGTAAAGTGAAGATTAATATCTTCCATTGGCAGAACCTGGGCATAGCCCCCACCAGCAGCTCCTCCTTTAACACCGAAAACAGGTCCTAAGGAAGGCTCTCTTAAGGCTAACATAGGTTTTTTCCCTATTTTCTTTAAACCGTCAGCCAAGCCAATACTGGTAGTAGTCTTACCTTCTCCTGCTGGCGTTGGTGTAATGGCTGTAACTAAAACAAGATTTCCCTTGCTTTCTTTGCCTGTCACCGCTTTGGGATCAACCTTAGCCTTGTACCTTCCATAAAGTTCAATGTCCTCTGAACTCAAACCAAGGGTTTTTGCTATTTCAGTTATGGGTTTCATTTCTGCATTTTGAGCAATTTCAATATCAGTTAACATAAAGCACCTTCCTTTTGTTTATATTTTAAAAAAGACTTATTGGAACAAATTAATATATCCTAAATTATACATCAAAATCTGACTATTTTTAAAAAAATCACCAGATTCCAAAGCTATCTCTATAGACATCAAAGGACATGTTTACAGAGCTGGGAAGCTTTTTAAGCATAAAGATTTGTAGTTTTGTTAAATTTAAATTTAACTCTTTACTGTTTTTATGTTTAATTATAATTCTAGTTCTGTATCTATCACTAATTTTTGCTATCCTATCATCTGAAGGTGCAAAAACTGTCATATTTGTTTGGCGCAAAAGTTTATAGGCTAAATCGGCATGTTCTTGACTTACATGTTTATGGGGAGCAGAGAAAATCACATAGGCCATATTAGTAAAGGGTGGAAAATCTAAAATTCTTCTTATTCTTAACTCAGAGTTATAAAAAGAAGGATAATCTTGATTTATGGCACTTCCCATTAATTCAGAATCAATATTATATGTTTGAATTATGGCCTTACCTTCTAAATCAGCTCTTCCTGCCCTACCAGCTGATTGGGTCATTAGTTGAAAGGCATTTTCATTTGACTCAAAAAAGGCCCCTGCCCCTAACATATCTGCATTTAAGATACCCACTAAGGTTACAAGAGGGTAGTCATGGCCTTTGGCTATCATTTGAGTTCCTATTAATATATCAATTTTCTCTTTTTCAAATCTTTCTAAAATCTCCTTATGGGAGTTTTTCATGCCTGTAGTATCTAGATCCATTCTAATGATTGAGGCTTGAGGAAAGATCTCTTTTAACTCACTTTCACACTTTTCTGTTCCACTACCTACATCAATAAGGCTTTCTTCTTTACAGTGGCTACAGACTTTTTCTTTTTCTTGGATAGAACCACAATAATGACATATCAATCTATTTCTAGATTTGTGATAGGTCATGGGAACATCACAAGATTGGCACTTAACTACATTTTTACAAGAAGTACATAGTTGAATAGAAGAAAAACCCCTTCTATTTAAAAACAAAACGGTTTGTTCTTTTTTATCTAGATTGTTTTTAATACTTTCTAAAAGGCTAGAAGAAAAGACAGAAAGCTTTCCTCTTATGGCATCTTCTCTCATGTCCACCAATTGAACATGGGGTAAGGCACCAGAAGCTCTTTTTTCCATGGTAAGTATTCTGTCAATCTTTAAGAATCCAAAAAAAGTACTTACTTTGGGAGTTGCAGACCCCAATACCAAGACAGCCTTGTGGATTTGGGCTCTTTGGTCTGCTACAAAGTTAGTATGATACTTTGGTGTACTATCAGAGATGTATGAATTATCATGCTCTTCATCAATAATGATTAAACCTAGATTTTCAAAAGGAGCAAATATACAGCTTCTTGTGCCCAAGGCTATCATTACTTCATTTCTTTTTATTCTCATCCAAGCATTGTAACGCTCTTTCATGGACAAGCGGCTGTGCATAACCACTAGGTTTTTTCCAAATCTTTTAGAAAACCTATCTACCATCATAGGGGTAAGGGCTATCTCAGGCACTAAAACAATTGCCGCCTTATTAGAGTTCAAGGTCTTTTCTACTAGGTTTAAGTAAACCTCTGTTTTACCACTTCCTGTAATTCCATGAATTAAAAACTTGTCATAAGTCTCATTTTCCATGGGAAGAGAAATCCTATCTATGACCTTTTTTTGCTCGCTTGTTAGAACTAGGTTGGATGGGTTTATATCTATTTCTTCTTTTTCTATTTCTTCTTCTTTTTTAGGCTTGTCAAAGATCTCAATATATCCTTTTTTAACAAGGGTATTTAGTACAGCCCTAGAGATATTTTCATAGGCTGCAAAATCGGTAACACTTATATCTTCATAACTATTTAAAAGTTCTAAGATTCTTAAATGTCTTTCATTTTTTATTTGATCTGAGAGCATAAGCTCACTTAATTCTTCAGCTGACAAAAGAAGTCTAGCAGTTTTTTCTGACTTCTTTTTAATGTTTCTAACCCCTTGTTCAACTATCTTTATCTCATTGTTTGAGACCTTTTCATTTAATTCCTTTATCCCACCTTCTAAGGATTTAAGGTAGGTTTGAAAGGGTATAAGATTTCCATCTTCTTCTAAAACCAGCTTTTCTATGGATATTTTCAAGCCTAAAGGAACCATAGCATTTAGCACTTGACCATAGGTACAAAAATATTGGTCCTTTATCTTTTTAGCTAGCTTGAACATGTTTTTAGATAGGATGGATTGGTCGTCCAAAATTTCGGAAATATATTTTAGCTCTATATTTTTAAGTTTGTCATCATAGGGTACTAGGTCTAGAAAATATGCAACCTTCATAGTGTTTCCCCTACCAAAGGGAACCAAAATCCGCATACCAGTCTCAAGATACAATAGCATTTCTTGGGGAACTAAATAATTGTATACCTTATCAAATGTTCTTACAGTATTTTCTAGTATAACAGCTGCAATATTTTCTTTGCTCATTTTCTACCTAGGTTAATAGGCTACTGCCCATACAACCATGTGTTTTGCGGGGCCTTTACAGCAAACGCATTCATCAGACAAGTTTTCTTGCTCAAAGGGGATACAACGAGATGTAACTCCAACCTCTTCTTTTAGCTGAGCTTCACAGTCTGGACTTCCACACCACATAGCCTTAACAAAACCACCCTTGTTTGCCATAATATCCTTTAGTTCTTGCATATTAAGGGCTACATGGGTATTGGCTTTTAAGTTATCTTCAGCCATCTTAAACATATTTTCTTGAATTTGATCTAAACTTCTCAAAACTTCATCTTTAAGTTGGTCTAGACTTACAAAGGCTTTTTCCTTATTATCTCTTCTAACTAGGACACATTGGTTATTTTCAATATCTTTAGGACCTATTTCCAGTCTTAAGGGAACCCCTTTCATTTCATGCTCTGCAAACTTCCAACCTGGAGATTGGTCAGATACATCAATTGACACCCTTATTCCTTGGGCTTTAAGTTCTTCTAAAAGAGAATAAGCTTTATCAAGCACTCCTTCTTTGTGCTGAGCTATGGGAACAATCATAACTTGAACAGGAGCAACTTTAGGAGGTAACTTTAAGCCAGAGTCATCTCCGTGAGACATTATTATCCCCCCTATAATCCTAGTGGACATACCCCAAGATGTTTGGAAGGGATGTTTTAGGGTGTTGTCTTTATCTGTAAAGGTAATTTCAAAAGCCTTAGCAAAACCGTCACCAAAATAGTGGCTGGTTGCACTTTGAAGAGCCTTTTTGTCATGCATCATACACTCTATAGTATAGGTGTCTTCGGCACCTGCAAATTTTTCACTTTCAGTTTTTTGCCCCTTTACAACAGGCATTGCTAAATAATTTTCAGCAAAGTCTGCATAGACATCCAACATTAAAAGGGTTTCCTCTACAGCTTCTTGAGAGGTTTGGTGAATTGTATGCCCTTCTTGCCATAGAAACTCTCTGTGCCTTAAAAATGGTCTTGTGGTTTTTTCCCATCTAACCACAGAACACCATTGATTATATTTTTTGGGCAAATCTCTCCAGGATTTAATAATATTTTTGTAGTGGTCACAAAACAAAGTTTCAGAAGTTGGTCTTACGCATATTCTTTCGGTTAACTCTTCAGAGCCTCCCATGGTAACCCAAGCCACCTCTGGAGCAAAGCCATCAACATGGTCTTTTTCTTTTTGCAAAAGAGATTCCGGTATAAACATAGGCATATATACATTTTCATGGCCTGTTGCCTTAAACATAGCATCCAAGCTTGCCTGAATATTTTCCCAAAGAGCATAGGCATATGGTCTTAAAACAACACAACCCTTAACCTGAGTATAGTCAATTAATTCTGCCTTAGTAACCACATCGGTATACCATTTGGCAAAATCATCTTCTCTTTTTGTTATTTGCTCAACATCTCTCTTTTCTTTGTTTTTTCCCGTCATTATCTGTATCTCCTGTTTTTTTATGTTTTTCTTTTAGCATATCTATTTCTTTTACAAAAGTATCTATATCATCAAAGTCCTTGTAAACCGAAGCAAATCTTACATAGGCCACATAGTCAATATCTATTAAGTGCTCAAGAACCAAATCTCCTATAACCTTAGATTCTACCTCTCTGCAGTTATTTTTGTAGAAGTCTAGTTCAATGGTATTAACTATGTCTTCTAGTTTTGTAATGGAAACCGGCCTTTTAGCACAGGCTATTAATAATCTATTTAGCAACTTAGACTTGTCAAAGGCTTGTCTGGATTGATCCTTCTTTACAACCATAATGGGCTTTCTTTCTATGTTCTCATAGGTGGTAAAGCGTTCTTTGCAGTGCTGACATTCCCGTCTACGCCTTATGGCATAACCTTCTTCAGCAGGCCTTGAGTCAATAACCTTATCTTCTTCAAATCCGCAATTTGGGCATTTCATTTGTATTGCCTCCTTGTAGCTTCTTTATAGATTATATTCCAATAACATTTATCTGGCAATGGACAAAAGCTAGGCCTTTTCTACTGAATTTTAATCAATTTTGCATATTCCAGCACCATTCTCTTCATTCCAGACATATCAAAATCAATCTCAATAATATCCATTCCATCTTCTGTATATAGGTCTTTCACACTGCCTTCCCCATATTTTTTGTGCAAGACTCTGTCAGATATAGCATATATTTCTTTGTATAAAGACTTATCTTTTGCGGTGGTCAAACCAGGAATATCAATAGCCTTACCACCTCTTTTAACTGTAGGTGCTTGGTCTTGGCTAGTATATGAATCGAAAGAATAAGTCTTCCTACTAGGAAATCCATAACTTGGTTTTTTGTAACCATCTAACAATTCTTTGGGAATTTCTTTTAAGAATCTAGACTCAATGCTTGGTTCTGTTTTGCCAAACTTGGTTCTTTCTTTGGTATAGACCATGTACAGTTTGTCCATGGCCCTAGTAATGCCCACATAGCAAAGTCGTCTTTCTTCTTCTAGCCCGTTTTCTCCTTCATTAACAGATAAGGCAGATGGGAAAAGTCCTTCTTCTAAACCTACTAAAAATACCACCTTAAACTCTAAGCCCTTAGCTGAGTGAAGGGTCATCATGGAGATATAATCTTCTTCTTCCAACTCCTCGTTATCTGCATCTGTAGATAAGGTAGAACTTTCTAAGAACTCTTCTAAACTCAAGAGTTTTCCTTCTTCTTCTTTGTGAATTTCTTGTTGAAAGACTATAGAGCTTTTTAGTTCTTTAATGTTTTCTACCCTTTCAATACCTAAAACAGGGTCATCTTGAAGGAAAAACTGATCTAATTGGGTGTGGTTTAATATTTCATCATAAAGAAATTCCAGGCTTCCCGCTTGATTAAACTTTTTAAAATGTTCAATTAGCTCATAAAAGACCTGCAACTTCCCAGCAGCTGAGGAAAGCTCAGAAAACTTACTAGCATTAGCTATAACTTCATATGAAGACATGTTCTCTTTTAGAGCAATTGCTTGAATCTTATTTACAGTTACATTTCCTATGGCTCTTCTTGGTTTATTCAAAATCCTAAATAAGGAAGCCTCATCTCTATCATTTAGGACCACTCTCATGTAGGCCAACATGTCCTTTACTTCCATTCTAGAGAAGAAGCTAAGTCCTCCATAAATCCTGTATCTTATATCTTTTTCTCTCAAAACTCTTTCAAGAACCCTAGACTGGGCATTAGTTCTATAGAGGATTGCCATATCCTTAAGGGCAGTACCCCTATCATTTTGCTTATGTATTTCGCTAGCTACATACAAGGCCTCATGATTTTCATTGTACGCTTCGTAAACTGATATTTTATGGCCCATATCTTTATAGGTTTTTAGCTTTTTATGTTTTCTAGCCTTATTATTTACAATAACTGCATTGGCAGCATCTAGAATCCTTTGACAAGACCGATAATTAGTTTCCAATTTAATAACTGTACTATCTGGAAAATCCTTTTCAAAGTTTAATATATTTTTAATATTTGCTCCTCTAAAACTATATATGGATTGATCATCGTCTCCTACAACAAAAAGATTTTTATACTTTTGAGATAACATAGCAAAAATCTTATACTGGGCAATATTTGTATCTTGGAATTCATCAATAAGGATATATTTAAATATGTTTTGAAAATGATTTAAAATATGTTCGTGATCTATGAGCATGAAATATGTATTGTATATTATGTCATCAAAATCCATAGCATTATACTCAAGCATCTTTTCTTCATATAGCTCATATACCCTAGCTGCAATTCCCTTTTGATAGTCATTGGAATTTTTAGCCTGGTATTTTTTTGCATTTAAAAGATTATCTTTGGCCCTACTTATTTCATAGGCAACCCAATTAGGATTAAAGGCCTTGGTACTAATGTTTAATTGGTCCATACATGACTTTATGACACTTTTTTTGTCATCAGTGTCGTATATTAAAAAGTTTTTCCTGTAACCAGCTTCCTCTGGAAAGGTTCTTAACATTCTTAAACAGGTTGAATGGATGGTGCCTAGCCAAGGAAAATACCTAGATGCTAAGTCTTGATTTAGTTCTAAGACCCTTTCTTTAATTTGCATAGCTGCCTTATTTGTAAAAGTAATAGCTAATATATTTCCTGGACTTGCTAAACCTTCTTCAATAATATAGGCGATTCTTCTGGTTAATACCCTAGTTTTACCTGAGCCTGCTCCTGCTAAAACCAAAACTGGTCCTTGGGTTTTTGTAACAGCCATCCTTTGTTCATTATTTAAGTTTTCTAATATACCACTTTCTTTAGACATTTGCACCTCATCTTCCTCTTTTCCAAAATATCTTATCATTTCTGGCCCCTTATTTAAAGGTGAAAGGACATTAAAAACCGGCTTTCGCCGGTTTGTTTTTAATATTTTTTATATTTACAAAGGGTATCCTATTCGTAAGGCACCAAAAGCCCATAGTCTCCATCTTTTCTTTTATATACTACATTCACAATGCCAGTTTCTTGGTTTATAAACATAAAGAATTCATGGTTGAGCATTTCCATCTGCATGGTAGCCTCGTCTATATCCATTGGCTTAATTTGGAAATTCTTTGTTCTTACAATGTTATAGTCAGCTTCTTTAAAAGCAGCATTGCTTTCAAGATTCTGCCAGTTGTTAGGTACATCACCGTGGAATCTCTTTTCTAGTCTAGTCTTATTCTTTCTAACCTGTCTTTCAATAATATCCACAGATTTGTCTATTTGCCCTAAAAGATCGTTTCCAGAAAGCTCTGCTCTAAAAATAACACCCTTCCATACAATGGTTGACTCCACTTTTGTATGTTTGGTTTGTTTTAAAGCTTCAACTACAACTGTTGCTTCTGTGTTTCCATTAAAAAACTTATCCAATTTAGCAAATTTCTTTTCGGTCCAGTTTTTGATCTCCTCGGTAATATCCATTCTTCTTCCGACAATTGAAATCTTCATAAAACTATCTCCTTTCAAAATTTATACTTCTATTTATATTATAACCTAAGCACTTTAAAGCAACAATGAAGCTTTTCAAATATTGGGTTAATTATAAAAAACTTCTACTAGGCACAAGCCCTGAGCTCTAAGGGTTGGCCCACTCATCTGCCTATTTTTGCTTAAGATAATATCCATTACCTTATCCCAAGGGATTTCTCCCTTTCCAATCTGCAAAAGGGTACCAGCAATTATTCTTACCATATTGTATAAAAAGCCATTACCCACTATATCTATATGAATTAAAGGACCATCTTGTGTAATATCTAGGGTGTATATTGTTCTTACAGTTTTTTTTACATTGCTTCCACTGGCCATAAAGGCTCTAAAGTCATGTTCTCCTACAAAAAAGGAAGCTGCTTTTATCATCTTATCCACATCCAAGTCTTGTCTGACATGGTAGGTGGAATCCTTGTAAATTGCTGAAGCTACATTTCTATTTAAAATCGTATAGCGATAATGCTTACCAACTGCACTGTATCTAGAATGAAAGTCCTTGTCCACCTCATAGGAGGTAAGAATCCTAATATCCTCTGGTAAAAGACTATTTAAGGCCATATAAAATCTGGAAGCAGGTATGGAAGAATCTATATGAAAGTTTGCACATTGGCCTAAAGCATTGACCTTAGCATCTGTTCTTCCACTTCCAATTAATTTGACCTCTTGGTTGGTTAACTTAAAAAGAGCATTTTCAATAACTTCTTGAACACTAAGGCCATTTTTTTGTCTTTGCCAGCCAGAATAGTTCTTACCCCTATATTCAATTATTAGAAAAATATTCTTTTCCATACTTTATGTCCTTTACAAGCCTTTTGACCATTAATTAATGCTTACTTATATTTACTTATATTTCTTTCTTAGATAAATAATATCATATCCCATTTTTTAGGTTAGGGATATGATATCATTACTTTTATCTTTTGTGGGCGTCTTTTATGGTCTTTTCCTAAAACAAATTTTTTATCTTATACTCTTATCTTCTTTTTAATTTTCATAAGGAGTTCTTTCTCCTATGGTAAGGGTTAAGGTTTTTTCTGCACCTGTCCTAATAACTACTATCTCAACTACTTGACCAACAGTACATTCATCTATTAGCTCTTTTAAATGACTAGGCGACTCTACCTTTTTGCCATTAAATGAAACAACTCTATCCCATTCTTTTAGGCCCCCTCTAAAAGCAGGGGTATCTTCTTCTACTCTTGTAATGTAGGTGCCTATGTCTGTAAGTTCCAAGCCGTACATCATGTTATACCAATTAAGGGTATTTTTATCAAGAATCTCTCCTATTGAAACACCAATATATGGTCTTCCTGTTACGTAGCCAAAAGAGATAATATCATCTAGTATTTTCTTTACATCATTAATAGGAATTGCAAAACCAATACCGTCTATTTCGTTTCCATAGGATTTGGCATTGATGATACCTATTAATTCACCGCCAAGATTTAGCATAGCACCTCCTGAATTGCCAGGATTAACAGCTGCATCTGTCTGTATAAGGGTCATCTTTTCATTATCTAAAATAATCTCTCTTTGCAAACCACTAATATAGCCTACTGTTAAGCTTTGGTGTAGGTAACCTAGAGGATTTCCAATTACTAATATTTGTTCTCCTACCAAAATTTTGTCGCTATCTCCCAGGGTTAAAAAGTCTAAACCTTTGTAGTCAATTTTTAAAACAGCAATGTCCATTTGAGCATCTGATCCTATAAGACTAGCTTCTATGGGCTTGTTATCCGAAGGATATACCCAGATCTTTTTAGCCCCTTCTATAACATGGTTATTAGTAACAATGTAGCCATCTTCACTAATAATAACTCCAGAGCCAGAACTGGTTGAAGGACTGGCGTTCCAAAAAGATGAGGAACTCTCTTTTTCTACCACTATACCAACAGTAGCATCTACCTTCTCAGCATATATTTGAGAGATGGAAGAATAGGTTTTACCTTTTTCAGAAAGGGAGTAAATTGGAGTGTTGTTTTTAGTTTGCTCATTATCTCCACCCTTGTTAGTACTGTTTTGCAAAGTAGATCCTGGTGTTTTATCTGTTGAGGCTTTAGGATAATATATTCCAGCTAAAACTCCTCCTGATAGACCAGCTAGTAAAGAAATAATTAAACAAAAAATTATTGTAACGGTTAAGGCTTTTTTTATTGAAGACTGCTTTTTATAGTTTTCTTCTTGGCTGTATTCAGCCCTATTATATTGGTGATATAAATTGGATGAATTGTTTTTGTTATTATAAGGGTTATTCATGTGCTTACCTCCTACATTAATAAGTAAATATAAACTCAGTTCAAAAAACATAAATCTCATTTAAAAAACATAAATACAGTTTAAAAAATATAAACTCCTGTTTTTCTCATACTTTTATTTTAGAATCTCTTTGTGAAAGATATGTGAAATTTAATAGTTTCTTGAGTGAAAGATTCACTATTCATCAAATTTTTCCAGTTCAAACCAAAAAACTATGCCTGCATTTGCCTTGTAGACCCCATAATTTTGCTTATGCATATCCATAATTGCTTTAACAATAGAAAGACCTAAGCCGTAGGAATTATCCCTTTCTTGTCTGGATTTGTCTTCTTTGTAAAAGCTGTCAAATATTTTATTGTAAACCTCATCATCTAATCCAGGGTGAGTGTTGTAGATTGATACTCTAATCTTGTTTCTTATTTCACTTAAATTGATGTTAATAATCTTTTTATTATCACAATACTTAACTGCATTTTCTAGAAGATTGGTCATGACTTGGATAATTTTGTTGTAATCTCCTTGGACAATATATTGGTCTTTGTAATTGAAGGTCAATTTTATTTCTGCTTTTTCTAGTATTATCTTAAAGTCTTTTACTACCTCTTCAACCACTTCGTTAATGCTAAATATTGTTTCATCTATAGTGACTGTGCCACTTTCTAGTTGAGATAGGGTCAAAAGTTGGTTTACCATAAGGTTCATCTTAACAGCTTGGTCTGAAATAATTAGCAACTGCTTTTTGGACTGTTCATCAGGACAGTTTTCTTCTAACAGTTCACAGTAGGCTAAAATTAAGGATAAGGGTGTTTTAAAATCATGGGAAACCGAAGCTATAAATTCCTTTTTTGTTTTGTTGGAAAGCTCTTGTTCAGCTAAATTGCTACTTAACATTTGTGTTCTTTGTTCCATGTAGCCTATATTTTCTTGAAGCTTGATTCGCATCTCATTAATACTTTTTGCTAAGGTTCCAATCTCGTCATTTGATTTAATTACACAAGACTCACTAAAATCCATGGTAGCGATTTTATTTGCCACATGATTTATATCCTCTATAGGCTTTGTTATTCTCCATGACACAATAACAATGAGAAGCACTGCAATTAGAAGTGTAGAAAGTGAAAGGTAGACTACAAAACTTGAAGCTGTTTTAGCCAAGGTACCTATATACTCTTTAGGGGAAGAAAAAACGATATAGGATCTTAAGCTTTCTTGTGAGTCCTCAATTTGGGTTTGATAAACAAGGCTAACCAAACTTATGCTGGGATTTTCTTCGTCTTCTACATCATAGGTTTTAAAGGTATAAAGCTCTTTTATAGATTCTAAATCTCCTTTAGCTATGAGTTGACCAATATACTCTTTTGTCCTTTCAATGTCCAAGGGCTCACCAGGCAAATACCTTCCAGTTATCTTGGTAGCATAGCCAATATCAGCATGGGAAGAAGGCTTGTCGTAAACAAACCAGATTATTTCAATATTATTTCTTTCTAACTTATCAAATTTATAGATAAGATCTCTTCTAAAGTCTACTGAGCCCACAGGCTCATCTGCAAAATGTTGATTAATCTCTTTAGCATACTCTTTTATTTCATCATACTTTTTTTTGGTATAAAACTTCTCAAAGAAAAGGTTACTAAAAAGAATAACTCCTAGGATATTCAATAATAAAATGCTGATGAATATAATTATAAGCTTGTTTCGAAGTTTAATTTTACTCCTCCAACTTATATCCGTATTTTCGAACAGTCTTTATTAAACTGCCTGAATCTTTGAGTTTAGTGCGTAAGCACTTCATATGAGTATCTACAGTTCTAGCATCCCCAAAAAAGTCATAGCCCCATATGGTTTGAAGAAGCTTTTCTCTGGTAAGCACAATATTTTTGTTTTGCATCATATAATGTAAAAGGTCAAACTCTTTGGGAGTAAGTTTAATTCTTTCATCATCAACATAAACCTCATGTTCTTTTACTTTAAGGGTAATATTGTCAATCTTGAGAACATCTTCTGATAGGGCGCCAGACCTTTTTAAAACCGCCTTAACCCTAGAAACCAGCACAGCAGGACTAAAGGGCTTGGTTATATAATCATCTGCTCCCAACTGAAGCCCATAGAGCTCATCATATTCTGTTGTTCTAGCGGTAAGAACCAAGATAGGTACAAAAGACTCTTTTCTAATCCTCTTAAGCACCTCAAAACCATCCATTTTAGGCATCATAATATCTAATATGACCAAGGAAATATTTTCTTCATAAAAAATATCTAATGCTTCTTGGCCATCTTTTGCCTCTAACACACTATAGCCTTCTTGAAGCAAACATGATTTTATAAGCTCTCGCAATGCAGGTTCATCTTCTGCAATTAAAATCTTATGTAGCATGTTTTTAAGCCTCCAAATAAATTTAATATAATTATATCATTTATTTGTGAAAAAGCTGTGTGCAAGCCCTTCTTAATTACAAGGTATTTAAATAACGAGTCATTACCTCTTCATCAGTAACATCATATTTATCATGATATTCCCTGTAAATAGGTAAGAATTTCTCTTGATCACCTTGCTTAACGTCATGTAAATACTTATGTGTATCAAATACTCCCTGTGCAGTTTGAATGGTCAGTATAGCAATATTAGAACAGTGATCTGCAACTCTTTCAAAGGAATTAACCAAGTCAGAAAGAACAAAGCCTAACTCTATGGTACAGTTACCATCTTGTAATCTTTCTACATGATGGGCTTTAATTATAAGTTTTAACTCATCAATTACTTGCTCTAAAGGTTCTACCCTGTAAGCCAAGTCAAAGTCATTTTCTAAATATGCATCAATTGAAATGGTAACAACTTCCATAACGGCTGCTGCCATTACTGATAACTCTTTATTTGCTTGCACAGAAAATGAAATCTTCTTATCATACAGTTCTTCAGCTATATCCACTAGATTACAAGCATGGTCACTAATTCTTTCGAAGTCATTTATACTATAGAGAATCTTAGATATCTCTTTACTGTCCTTTTCATTTAAGGCCTTGGTACTTAGCTTTACAATATATGAGCCCAGCTTATCTTCATAGACATCTACTAGTTGTTCATTATCCCTAATAAGGGTGGCCTCTTTCATGTCATAGCGGGTTACTAAGGGAATAGCCCTTAAAATAGTAGCCTTGGTTAAATTAGCCATATCAGTTACATGCTTTTTGCATTGTTCAACAGCTAATGTAGGTGTGTTTAAGAAACGCTCGTCTAATACTATAGTTTCAACATCAGTGCCTTTACTCTTAACTGTAAGTTCCGCCAATCTAACTATCCATTTTGTAAACGGCAAGAGTATGAAAGCAGTTGTTAAGTTGAAAAGTGTATGAATTATTGCAAAGTCAACAGATCTTACTGGGTTTGCAAAAAAGTCAAATCTAAATATGGCATGAGCTATATAGAATAAAGCCATAAAGACTAAAGCCCCAATTGTTTTTACATAAAGATGAATAACAGCTGTCCTCTTTGCATTTGTGTTTGTACCTATACTTGAGATTAAAGCAGTAGCACAAGTACCTATATTAGCACCTAAAACTAAGGCAAGAGCACCAGAATATGATATAACACCTGTTACTGATAAAGCTTGCATAATTCCTACTGATGCAGATGAAGATTGGATAATAGCTGTAAATACAGCTCCTGTTAATAATCCTAACAAGGGATTAGAAAAGGCAGTCAACATATTTGTAAAAGCTGGAATTTCCGCTAGGGGCTGAACTGCTTGATACATGGTAGACATACCAAATATTAAAACAAAAAACCCTATAAAGACTCTTCCAATATCCCTATTCCTATTTCTCTTACTCATTAAGAGCATTCCAATGCCAACTACTCCCAGGATAGGACCAAATACATCCGGTTTTGTAATAGTTAAGAAAATATTATTACTATCTATACTTACTAAACTTAGGATCCACGAAGTTATAGTAGTTCCTATGTTAGCACCTATTATTACATTTATACTGTGTGTCAGTTTCATAAGCCCAGAGTTTACAAATCCAATCAACATAACTGTTGTTGCGGAAGAAGATTGAATTAGGGCTGTAACTGAAAGTCCAACTAAAACCCCTTTAATCGGCGTACTGGTTGCCTTTTCGATAACTGCCTGCATTCTTTTGCCGGCAATATTTTCCAATCCGGCTCCCATAACGTTCATTCCATATAGGAAAAGTACTAAGCCGGCGATAATTGTTATAATTGAAATAATATCCATTTACACCTCATTTTTAAATCAAGCCTATTATACTTAAAGTGTAAGCATTATACAAATGATTTCTTATAATTCCATAAAAATTTATTATAAAAAAACACCCATACAGGTGTTAAAAGAAAAATAGTCCGGCAGCGACCTATTTTCCCGGGCCGTCGCCAGCCAAGTATCGTCAGCGCTAGTGAGCTTAACTACCGTGTTCGGGATGGGTACGGGTGTGACCTCACTGCTATTGCCACCGGACATACTTTCAAAACTACATAATGTTACTAACTAAACTTCTTCTTTAATGTGCTCTCTTGACTGTCAGTTTTTAAATCTGCTTTTTAGGTCAAGCCCTCGGCCTATTAGTATCAGTCCGCTAAACATATCACTATGCTTACACTCCTGGCCTATCAACCATGTAGTCTTCATGGGGCCTTACTCCACTAAAGGATGGGATATCTAATCTTGAGGTCGGCTTCGTACTTAGATGCTTTCAGTGCTTATCCTTAAGACTCTTGGCTACCCGGCCATGCCACTGGCGTGACAACCGGTACACCATAGGAGCCCCCATCCCGGTCCTCTCGTACTAGGGACAGATCCTCTCAAATATCCTACGCCCACGACAGATAGGGACCGAACTGTCTCACGACGTTCTGAACCCAGCTCGCGTACCACTTTAATCGGCGAACAGCCGAACCCTTGGAACCTTCTCCAGCTCCAGGATGTGATGAGCCGACATCGAGGTGCCAAACTCCCCCGTCGCTATGAACGCTTGGGAGGAATCAGCCTGTTATCCCCAGGGTAACTTTTATCCGTTGAGCGACGGCAATTCCACTCTCATACCGCCGGATCACTAAGTCCTACTTTCGTATCTGATCGACTTGTTTGTCTTCCAGTTAAGCTGCCTTTTGCCTTTATACTCTTTGCACGATTTCCATCCGTGCTGAGGCAACCTTCGAACACCTCCGTTACTCTTTTGGAGGCGACCGCCCCAGTCAAACTGCCCGCCTGACATTGTCCCAAGACCGGATTACGGCCTCTGGTTAGAATTCCAACATTTCCAGGGTGGTATCCCAAGGGTGGCTCCACATATGCTGACGCCTATGCTTCAAAGCCTCCCACCTATCCTGTACAGAAAATATCAAAACCCAATATCAGGTTACAGTAAAGCTCCATGGGGTCTTTCCGTCTAGTCGCGGGTAACTCGCATCTTCACGAGTACTACAATTTCACCGGATACATTGTTGAGACAGTGCCCAAATCATTACGCCCTTCGTGCGGGTCAGAACTTACCTGACAAGGAATTTCGCTACCTTAGGACCGTTATAGTTACGGCCGCCGTTTACTGGGGCTTAAGTTCATCGCTTCGCTTGCGCTAACGAATCCCCGTAACCTTCCAGCACTGGGCAGGCGTCAGCCCCTATACTTCATCTTACGATTTAGCAGAGACCTGTGTTTTTGGTAAACAGTTGCTTGGGCCATTTCACTGCGGCTTGATCTCTCAAGCACCCCTTCTTGCGAACGTACGGGGTCAATTTGCCGAGTTCCTTAACAATGTTTCATCCGCTCATCTTAGGATTCTCTCCTCATCCACCTGTGTCGGTTTGCGGTACGGACGCCTATGGCCTAAATAGTGGCTTTTCTCGTCAGCGTGAAATCGCATGCTTCGGTACTTGTTTTTCCCTCCCCATAACACCTCAAGCTTAAGTCGTGCGGATTTGCCTACACGACACCCTTGGTGCTTAGACCAGCTTTTCCAGCGGCTGGCTCATGCTATCCTTCTGCGTCCCCACTTCTTTCAAACAGCCATCGACGGTACACGAATTTCAACGTGTTGTCCATCACCTACGCTCTTCAGCCTTGGCTTAGGTTCCGACTTACCCTGGGAGGACGAGCCTTGCCCAGGAAACCTTGGATTTTCGATGGTAAAGATTCTCACTTCACTTTCGCTACTCATTCCGGCATTCTCACTACTGTTTCGTCCACACTTCCTTTCGATAGTGCTTCAACCTACACGCAGTACGCTCCCCTACCACATATACTTAGGTATATATCCATAGCTTCGGTATACAGTTTAGACCCGTTTATCTTCGGCGCAGGCCCACTCGACTAGTGAGCTATTACGCACTCTTTGAATGAGTGGCTGCTTCTAAGCCAACATCCTAGTTGTCTTAGCAAACCCACATCCTTTTCCACTTAACTGTAATTTAGGGACCTTAGCTGATGGTCTGGGCTTTTTCCCTCTCGACTATGAGACTTATCTCACATAGTCTGACTCCTAGGCATTGTCATAACGGCATTCTGAGTTTGTTAAGGTTCGGTAACCTGGTAGGGCCCCTAGCCAATACAGTGCTTTACCTCCGTTAGACTAACCTAAGGCTAGCCCTAAAGCTATTTCGGGGAGAACCAGCTATCTCCGAGTTCGATTGGAATTTCTCCGCTATCCACAGGTCATCCCCTAGTTTTTCACACTAGTGGGTTCGGCCCTCCACCAGATTTTACTCTAGCTTCAGCCTGCCCATGGATAGGTCACCCGGTTTCGGGTCTACATCATGTAACTTATCGCCCTGTTAAGACTCGGTTTCCCTTCGGTTGCGTACCTGAAGTACTTAACCTTGCTACATAACATAAGTCGCCGGACCGTTCTACAAAAAGTACGCTGTAAGGCGTTAACGCCCCACAACTGTTTGTAAGCACAAGGTTTCAGGTTCTATTTCACTCCCCTTCCGGGGTTCTTTTAACCTTTCCCTCACGGTACTAGTTCACTATCGGTCATCAAGTAGTATTTAGCCTTGGGAGGTGGTCCTCCCGTCTTCCCACAAGATTTCTCGTGTCTCGTGGTACTTTGGATACCAGCTGATTAGTTCGTCTTTTCGCCTACGGGACTATCACCCCCTATGGTGTATACTTTCCAGTATACTTCGACTAAAACTTACCTCTCTTATGCCGGTCCTAAACCCTCAATATCTTGCGATATTAAGTTTGGGCTACTCCGCATTCGCTCGCCACTACTAGCGGAATCACTGTTGTTTTCTTTTCCTGGAGTTACTTAGATGTTTCAGTTCACTCCG
>Ga0265293_10000990_pt1 | contig 64702 bp, 70 predicted proteins | sample Munlanlewell138R_FD_192505 | JGI IMG/M metagenome (GOLD analysis project Ga0265293, IMG submission 192505) | Leachate microbial communities from a municipal landfill in Southern Ontario, Canada - Leachate well 138R | ecosystem: Engineered > Solid waste > Landfill > Unclassified | place: Canada... | reverse complement strand
AATCATACTTACCATTTCGCCCATAGTTGCAAGTCTTGATTGGTGAATAATTTGCAGCGTTTTTTCTTCATTTTTAGCAACTTCAGCTGCAACTAATTCCTTGAGGTTTTTATTTATATCTCCAAGCTTTTTTGTCTTTTCTTTTATCTCTTTTTCAGCGGGCATAAATATAAAAATAGCTTGAGCAATTAGAAGAAAAACTAAAAGTACAAAAAGAACAATTTTTACTAGTAAGGTGTTTTTTATCTCCTCTTCACTCTCTTTTTGAACTTTTAAAACGTAATCATCTATATTTTTAATAAGTTTTTTGTACTGTACGCTAAGAAGACGATCAATCTCAAAACCTTCACTCTCTTCCCACTTTTCATTGCTGTTTTCAAAAAAAGTTAAAAAAGAACCGACAAGCTTAAAAAACTCTCTTTTGTTTTGCTCCTCAAAGACATATCCTCTACTTTTTAAAATAGTATCAACTTCTTTAAAATCAGCCAATGCTTTTTTTAACTCCTGAACTTGAGCATAGCTATGGTGATGGTAAACTTCATTTGTGTAAAAGAGTATTTGCCCAGTGTACATCCTCTCTTTACCAAGCAAGTTTATATCCTCAAGGTAGTGGCTGTTGTTCTCAATTAGAAAAATTGATAAAAAATAAGAAACAACAGCATACGCTCCGGTCAGTAGCAGTGCTGATATATACTTCTTTTTGAGTGTTATTTTGTGCATTATCTCTTCTATATTACATAGTCTGGGTTTTTATTTTTGTGTTGAGAGTTTATGTCAATTGATTTAAACTCACGGATAAGCTCTATTTGGCGGTTGGATAGATAGGCTTTGATATCATTTAAATTTTTTTGGCTAAGCTCATAAAGGACTACAATATTATAATCACGTTTATTTTCATCTATCCTGTAAACACTCCCTAGTGTGCTTATGGTTATCAATCTCCCTTTTAATTTAAGACTTACTACTACTTTTATCTTTATCCCCACCTCTATGCCGGCAGGAAGTGCGTCTGTTTTTAATTTTGCAGAGACTTCAGATATATCCATTACACTTGACTCACCGGGGAACTTTATGTTTTTAAAGTAGAGTGAGCAATTATGGTCGGGATCAGGCTCTAAGCGGGTATATTTTCTATCCGCAGCACTTCTAGAAGCAAAAGTTACATCATCTATAACTATTGTTTGATTGTCAGAGTCAACATTTTTAACAGATTTACAGATAACATCTTTTGGAAATATCTCAGAAGTAATTGTCATATACCTTGTAATTTGAACTATTTTTAGTTGGGTATTTACGGTTTTAAGCGTGAAATTCTCTTCAGTAATCTGCAGGGTTTACAATTGTAAGACCTTTGTAGAAGTTGTGAACTTTTACCTCTGAGGAGTTATCTTTTACAACTTGTAGAAGAGTTAAAATAGCCATCTTATCTAGTGAGTTCTCATCATCTCTTGCTGCATCTGAATCAAAAAGAGACATTAAGTTAAGCTCTGTTACGTCATCAAAAGAGAGTATGTAGTAATCCTTTTTCTCCGGTATTTTTCTAAGCTTCAAGATAAGGTGGCGCTTTTCACCTTTATCATTTTGCATTTTTGTATGATATAGCTTTCCAGGATTTTTTATAGCGGTATCTAGCCATTTTGATGATGATGTGCTGTGTAAAAACTCCTTATGTTCAAGCAGAAGTTTATCAATATTGCTATATTTTTCATGAAACTCCTCTATACTTTCAATCCCAAAAAATTCATTAAAGCGTTTATTTATTAAAACAAATTCATTTTTTTGAACCATTACTACTATGTTGTTTTGATAGTTGAAAATATTTTGTAGTTGATTTAAAAATATGCGGCTGTTCTCCTCTTTTTGTATAGAGAGGACTGCATCGTGCAGAGTATTTATAAGTTGGGGAGCTTTTGCAGGTTTGTGCAGATAGGCAAAAACACCTAGCTCGATAGCCTTATATAGGTGTTTTTTCTCATCATATGCAGAGAGGATTATAATTTTACAATCGGACTCTACCTCATGTATCTTTGCTATCATTTCAAAGCCGTTCATACCGGGCATATTGATGTCGGTTATTACAATCTTAGGCCTAGAGTGTAGATACTCTGCGTACCCCTCTTGCCCGTCATGCGCAATTAATACATCCTTGAAGATTCTGCTTAAAAGTGCTTGCATGTTTTTTGACAAACCTAAATTATCTTCAACATATAAAACAGAGATATTATCGGAGAGGCTATTTATCTTTTTTATTTTTTCATTCATAAATATTCAACCTATTGTAATTAAACAATTCATTTTATTTGAATAAGACTTTAACAATGATTAATAATTTTAAGATAAATTGTTTTTTCGATTCATTACCTCTACAATGAGAGGAATTATATTTTGACTCTTTGTCTTATCTATAAATCCATCTGCACCTAAAAGTTCAGCCTCTCTTTTGTTATTTGAACCGGTCATAGAGCTGTTTACTATAACAGGTATGTTTTTTGTTTTTGAAGAGCTCTTTAAGAGCTTTACAACAGTAAAACCTGACATCTCGGGCATCTCTATGTCTGTTATTACGGCAGGAATTTTTGAAGCATCATCAAGAGAGTTTACATAATCAACAAGAAGTTTTCCGTTTTCAAATAGTTTCATGGAGATGTTGGCATTCTCAAAAATCTGCTTTAAATGCTTTTGAGCCGTTTTAGAGTCCTCAGCTATAAGAACAGTTCCGTTTTTTAGCTTGTTTGGTATAGCTAAATCTTTTAAGTTTGCCGGTGATTCAAGTACATTGACCATCGCTTGAGGGATAACGTCTGCTAAAAGTTTTTCATAATCTAAAACAAGACAGAGGCTTCCATCTTCAAGTCTGGTATCGTTTATTACAACATTATTTTCTCCCATTCTATAACTCTCAGGAGCATGCATCTCATTCCAGTTCTTCTTTACAACTCTATATGCCGACATAATTCTCAGACCGATTACTATGCCGTTAAAGTCGCAAACAAGTATGTTTGATATGTTGATTTCTTCTTTGCTTAGAGTTGTGCCAAGCCAAAGCGGTAGGTTTAATATAGGAATTTGCATCCCGCGAAGAACAATAGTTCCTTCAAGCATCTTATGCGATGAAGGTATCTGTGTTATGTAATGATTTTTTGACTCGACGACTTCTCGTGTTTTAAAAACGTTAATTGCATAATATGCGGAGTCAGGCTTGCTACTAATTCTAAATACTAAAAGTTGCAGTTCATTGTTTTTTGCTAAGTTTGTAGCAGCATCTACATTTTCTAAAATTGACATTCAAAGCCTTTAAATATACTTTTATTTAGTTAGAAATAGTACCAAAATTATGATGAATTATGCTTGAATGTTAATAGTGAAGATGGTAAAATGCGCTAAATAAATCAAGGGTGGCCAATATATTGAAATACCTACTTTTACTTTTTTTAGCTTTAGGTCTTAGTGCCGATAATGACTACTCACTGAGAGTCACTCATGGAAAAGTTACGAAAAGTAATTTAGGAGAGGTACTTCTTTTAGATATTCGCTCTCACAAACATGACTTTAAAGTCACATCTTTAGATGCCGGATATCTTTTAAAAAAAGAGGCTTTTGATCTGCCTCTTGATTTTTACCTAAAGGGCGGTTTGGCTCATTTTAATGAAGCTTCAATGCAGAGTGATGTCTATGAAGCAACTATATATATAAAAGTTTATTACAATATTGATTTTTGGCAAAATAGAGTTAGAGTTGGCTTTGGAGAGGGTGCTTCATACACAAGTGAAGTTCTTTACTATGAAAAACTAAAAACACAAGAGAATAACGATAACACTTCAAACTTTTTAAACTATCTAGACCTTAGTTTGGATTTTGATATCGGTAAACTTTTTAAATATGATGCACTCAAAGATACCTATCTTGGAGTTGCTATAAAGCATCGTTCAGGCATCTTTGGTCTCATTAACAATGTTAGACACGGTGGCTCTAACTACTATGTTTTAAGCTTAGAGAAAAATTTTTAAAAGGAAGGAATTTAATGAGAGTTATTGTTGTACTTACTTTACTTCTTACTCTATCTCATGCAAAAGTCTATTATGCAAAAGTTGAACCCTATGAGATAAGAGATGTTTCTTCAAATGTCTCTGGCTTGATTATAAGTGCAGATAAGGCGCTTGTAGGTACTAAGCTTACATCTAAAGCCTATATAGAGATAGATTCAGAGGTAGATAGTAAAGAGCTTAGGCTTACAAAAGAGAAACTAATGTATACCAAAAACTCTTTAGAGATAAATGAGGCAGTTTTAGTTAACTTAGAAGATTTGCTTGTAAAAAAAAGAGAGAACTACAGAAAGATAGAGCCTCTAAAATTTAAATCCTCAGTCGAGAAAGATAGGGAGTTTTACGACCTCATTACAAGTGAGAATCTCTACCTAACTACAAGAAAAGAGATTCAAAATCTAAAGATACAGATAGCGGACTTAGAGTTAAGAGAAGTTCAACTTCAAAGAAGCATAAGAGACAAAAAGCTCACTGCAGAGGGTTTTGTCCTTTATGAGATGCTTGTAAAACCGGAACAAGTTGTGGGAGTAGCTACTCCGCTAGCTAAAATAGCAGATACCTCTAAAGCGATTCTTAGCATATATCTGGATGATACTGATGTCTTAGATGCAAGAAGCAAGGTCGTTTATATTGACGGGCAAAAGAGCGGATATAAAATTTCAAGACTCTTAAATATTGCAGATGGTAAAAATATATCAAAATATCTAGCTCAGATAGTCATAGAGTCGCCAAAACTTTTCTCAAAGCTTGTAAAAGTGGAACTAAGAGATGAGTAAAAAGACAGCATGCCCGCTTGATTGCTATGATGCTTGCGAAATAATTTATGAAGATGGGAAAATTAAAGGAGCAAAAAGCGGTCATACTCAGGGTTTTTTGTGTCAAAATCTAAATCACTATAAAAAATATGAGACTATTCAGTCGCCAAGATATAAGGGCAAAGAGATTACTCTCCAAGAGGCGCTTTTAAAACTAAAAGAGATAGTTGCCTCCTCAAGTCCAAGTGAAATTCTTCACTATAGAGGAAGTGGGAATTTTGCTCTTATGCAGGAGGTTACAGATCACTTTTTTGCTTCATATGGAGCGGTTTTAACAGAAGGTTCGCTTTGTGATGGCGCCGGAGAAGCCGGAATCATTGAGGGTAGAGGCAGCAACAAGAACATGCCGTTGCATGAAGTGGCAAAGTCTGATGTTGTGATATTTTGGGGGAGAAATCCCCATATAACTTCAACTCATCTACTACCGCTTATCAAAGATAAAAAAGTAGTCGTAATTGACCCTATTAAGACAAAGATAGCTAAAAATGCAAACCTTCATATTCAGCTAAAACCACATACTGATATCTTTTTGGCAATGATGCTAAGTCGGTTTTTATACATAGAGCATGGGTATGATGTAGATTTTTTAGATGCACATGCAAGTGAGTACGAAGATTACTATGAGTTGACACAAAATATAAGAATTAAGGCAGTCTTAGAGCATATTGGTGCTTCCTTGGGGCAGGTTGGAGAGATACTCGCACTTGTTAAAAATAGGAGAGTTGCTATTGTTTGTGGAGTCGGCGTGCAAAAATATAGCAACGGCGCTGATGTCATGAGGGCAATAGACGCATTTGCCGCAATGCTTGGTCTTTTTGGTAAGGAGGGTTGCGGTGTAAGTTATCTTGGCTCCTCTAGAGAGGGCATAGCTTCTCCTTTTAATAAAAAAGCAAAAAAAGTATCAAAGGTCGATACTGAGTTTTCAGATTTTAAAACAGTTTTTATTCAAGGTGCCAATCCGCTTTCTCAGATGCCAAACTCACTTAGGGTAAGAGAGTCTATAAAAAGAGTTGAGAATGTTGTCTACTTTGGACTTTATGAGAATGAGACAAGCGAGATTGCCGATTTAATAATACCTGCTAAGAGTTTTTTATATAAAGATGATGTTAGAACCTCATACTCTCACAACGTAATGTCGTTTATGCCTAAGGTGGCACAGAGCAATGTGGGGATTAGTGAGTATGAGCTATCTTCTTATCTATGCAAAGAGTTTGATATTATGATAGAGAGTGAAGAGTTTTATCTAAAATATTTTAAAAATTTTGCAGTACAGAAGATGGATGGCTCTTGGTATGTAGAAAATAGAGAAGATATCCCTTACAGAGATGGCTTTGACACAGATGACGGTGAGTTTTTATTTTTAGATGAGTTGGATGCAAGGGTAGAGCAAGAGAGCGGTTTTCATCTAATTACCTGCAAAAGTCAGACAAGCCTTAACTCTCAGTTTGATAGAGAGGACTCTGTCTATATGCATAGCTCTTTAGGTTACAATGAGGGGGAGACGGTAACAATATCCTCAGTGTCTGGAAGTGTAGAGTTAAGAGTAAAGCATAATGATGATTTGCGTGAGGATTGTCTTTTAATTTACAGCGGAACAAGAGGCGTTAATAATTTAACAACATCAAAACATGCACACTATGCTAAGAGTGCAATATTTCAAGAAAATAGAGTGGAGATAAATAGAAGAGTGACAGTTTAGTAATAAACGTTAAGCCCCTTAAGAGGCTTAATGTTTATCGTGTGATTTGCTTTGACCGTGATCATGTCCGCCATTGCCGGCAACCATATTGTGGATGCCTTCAACAAAATGAACATATTGAACATAAGATTCTACATACTCTCTACCATCTTTTACGCTCTTATCTTTATGAACTTTTTGCTCTTTAGCTTCTTTGAAACGTTTTTTAATGGCCTCTTCAACTGCATGAGCTATCTCTTTGGCAAGTTTATCGACTGAGCCGGTTTCAAGAGCTTTATCGGCTGCTGTGATAACTGGTGCTACATTGCCTGCTGGTTTAAGACCTGTATATGGAGCACCCTCTCCAGCACGATGAACTCTGACGAGTGTCTCAAAAAAATAATTGTCTGCAATCTTTTGCACGTCTGCATCTTTATCACGAACTTTCATAGCGCTATTAAATGCGTGTGTAATATCATTTTCATGATTGGAGTCTTTGACCCATTTTAAAACTGGAGTAATATCCTTTTTCTCAATGGCTAGTTTTGCATCCATAATCACAGGTCCGTCAAGTGTATCGCAGTGAGCAAATGCATTACTCGCTAAAGTGACTGCAAGCAGCGGCACCAAGCTTTTTTTAATATATTTATTTAACATGTAACAACCTTTTATTTTTATAACAAAAGATTATACTTATTTAGTTAATGAAGATGAAACTATTGGTTAATGAATATGAAATCAAATTTAGCTAACTGGGGGCATCCGAGTTTATATATTTGTGTTATTATATAGTTATAAATAAAATTAAGAAAATATAAGTATTTTAGAATATAAAAAGGTAAAAAATGAACATAAAAGAGTTAGATAAAAAGTATGTTTTGCCGACTTATGCAAGAGCGGATGTTGAGTTTGTAAGCGGCGATAATGCAAGATTGGTTGATTCAGAGGGCAAAAAATATATAGATTTTGCTTCAGGCATAGCAGTTGTTAGTGTGGGGCATGCCAACAAAAGAGTAAATAATGCTATCTGCAAGCAGCTCTCTAACTTAACGCATACGTCAAACCTTTACTACATCGCTCCACAAGCTCGTGTAGCAAAGAAGATAGTTGAGGCAAGCGGATATGATATGAAGTGCTTCTTTGCAAACAGCGGAGCAGAGGCGAATGAGGGAGCTATAAAGATAGCTAGAAAATTTGGCGAGAGAGATGGAGAGATAAAAAGATATAAAGTTATAACCCTTCAGCACTCTTTTCACGGTAGAACTATTACAACAGTAAAAGCGACCGGTCAAGAGAAGATGCATAACTATTTTGGACCTTACCCTGACGGGTTTGTATATGCGGACAATATAGAACATGTTGCGAGTTTGGTCGATGATCACACATGTGCGGTTATGTTAGAGCTTGTTCAAGGAGAGGGTGGAGTTGAGCCTCTTGATAAAGTTGCAGTTCAAAAACTTGCAAAATTTTTAAAGTCAAAGAGTGTTTTGTTGATGATAGATGAGGTGCAAACCGGAGTTTATAGAACAGGAAAGTTTTTAGCATCAAACTACTATGAGATAGAGCCTGATGTTGTAACTTTGGCAAAAGGTCTTGGCGGCGGTGTTCCTATCGGCGTTGTTATGACAACCCTAAAAGAGCTCTTTAGTGCAGGAGATCACGGCTCTACATTTGGCGGTAACTTCTTAAGCACAACCGCTGCATGTGAGGTTATGGATATTTTAAGCGAGATGGATGAGAATAGAGAGCTTCAAAAAGGTATTGACTATTTTGATAGCGAGTTAGAGAAATTTTATGCTGCTCATAAAGATATTTTTACATCTAAAGTAGGTATCGGAATGATGTGCGGATTGCGTGTAAGGGATGCTGATACTCTTAATAAAATAGTCTCAAATGCAAGAGAAGAGGGAGCTATAGTATTAAAAGCCGGACGCGATACTCTTAGACTTTTACCGGCTTTAACAATTACAAAAGAGGAAGTAGATGAAGGTTTTGAATCTCTCAATCGCGCTGTTAGCTCTTTGTAGTTCATTACTTTTTTCCGATGAAGAGCTTAGGGATTTTATATCTGAGAATAAAAAAGCGCAGTTTAAATATGATTATGAAAAAAATGAAGCTGATAGCTCAAAACTTCGTGACTCTTGGATTGCACCGCTTAATCTAAATTATAGTTATTCAAAGAGTAACCCATATACAGAGCAACAGACTACAGAGAACGCTTCTATCAGAATGGATCAGCCGATATTTCAAAGTGGCGGTATTTACTATGGAATTAAGTTTGCAGAGGCTTCTAGAATCTACTCGGATTACTCGATTGATGTTGCAAAAAGAAAACTTATAAAAGATGCAGTATCACTTTTGATGCAGATTAAACAGATAGGTTTAAAGATTGATAAGCAGAGTTTAGTGATTGAGAATTCCGAGATTAATCTTGCACAGAAAAAAGAGGATTATTTAAACGGGCAGCTCGATTCCGGCTTTTTGGATAATGCAATAATTGAAAGAAACATTGCAATTCAGGCACTTTATGATCTGCAAACAAGCAAGGAGAGACTAATTTCAAAATTTAATGCAATAAGCGATTTAAATTATGAAGAAGCATTTATTCCAAAGTTAAAATATTTAACTCAAGATGAGTTTTTAGAAAAAAATATGCTTCTTTATATGTCAGAGAGTGAAATAGTTAAAAATAGATATGCTAAAGATGTTATTGTGGCAAAGTATCTCCCCAAAGTTAATCTAGTAGCCGGATATAATTGGGATAAAAGCGATACTCAGTTTCAGTTTGGGTCGGATGAGAAGGATTATTACAATTTTGGACTTAAGGCTACGCTTCCTATTGATATAAATACTTTTAGGGATATAGAGTCCTCAAAAGTCGACTACCTAAAGTCACAGCTTATTTTAGAGGATAAAAAAAGAGAGCTTATAGCTATTTTTGAGCAGGTTAGTCAAAATATAGAGAATTTTGAGAAGAAAAAACAGTTAAGCGTACAAAATAGAGATATTTACGAGAGGCTTTTAGCAGATACTATAGATCTCTACGAGGCAGGATACAAAACAAAGTATGATGCAGAACTTTTACAAAACTCGGTTCTAATTCAAAAGAGCGATGTAGAGATTTATGAGATAGATAAACAGCTAGAGCTATTAACACTTTATGAGACGTACAGAGATGAAATTTAGCGACTACATGAGAGAGTGGCTCTACTCAGATGAGGGCTACTATGCAACATATAAAAATATAGGTAAAAGCGGAGATTTTTATACAGCGGTAAGTACGAGCAAGTTTTTTGGCGGAACAGTAGCAAAGCATATTATCTCTTTAGTTGATGAGGGTTTTTTGGCTAAAGATGCGACAATATGTGAAATCGGTGCACATCACGGTTATTTTTTAGCAGATGTTATAGAGTTCATATATACGTTAAAGCCTGAACTTCTTGGGAGTTTTAATTTTGTCATTATAGAGAGATTCGATTCGCTTCAAGAGTTTCAAAAAAACTATTTTAAAGAGTCGTTTGGTGACGCTGTAAAGCTTACTCACTATAAATCATTAAGCCAACTAAAATGTAAAAACGCTTTTTTTATAGCAAATGAGATATTTGACGCATTTCCTTGTGAGCTTTACTATAAAGGCAAATCAGCAAGAGTAGAGAGTCACAATATAGAGTTTGATGTGGATGATGAATGGGTAAGTAGCAAAGCTAATAAGTACCATAAAGATAGAGGCGAGATAGCTCTTGGGTATGAAGAGTTTGCAAAAGAGATGGCTCTGTCATGTGAGAAGTTTGAGTTTATGAGCTTTGACTATGGAGAGATGCAAGCCCGCCCTGATTTTTCACTTAGAGTTTATTCAAAACATGAGGTAATTGCGTTTTTCGATGAGAAAATAAAAAGAGATGAACTGTTCGCAAAGTCTGATATTACATATGATGTTACTTTTGCTCATGTAAAAGATGCTTATGAAGAAGCAGGAGTAGAGTTTATAGAGCTTAAGCCTCAGATGGTAGCACTTGTTGAGATGGGAATCTTGGAGCTTCTAGAGATTTTAAAAGCTAACGTGGATGAGAAGATATATAAGCAGGAGCTAGAAAAAGCCAAAATATTAATATTGCCAAACTTTCTAGGGGAACGATTTAAGATGATTAAGTTTAGAAAAGACAAAAAGCAATAAAATTTTACTTTTTGTCTAATTTTGTCATTGTTGAAAAATCTTTTTGAGATCTTCCTCAATAACACTACTGCTGATAGCACCTAAATAGAAATTATTATTTGGATTATCGCCATATATATCTGTCAATTTCTGGTACTTTGCATTTTTTAGAACAACTTTAAAAGGGATTTGCATAGATGGCTCATACTCTATATCTTTTAAAATAGTTTTTATAATTATATTATTATGCGCTGAGTTGCTTATAAAATAGAATGCGCCGTATGTATATCTGAAGTTATCATCAATGTACAAGTCACTTACATCCTCAAAAGTATTAAGTGCTATGATTAAAAGTTTATCCGAGTATTTTGTCTGCAAAGCTGTTAAGTGAGGTGCTTCTTTTCGACATGGCGGACAATAAGTAGCATACATATCAAACATAATAACTTTATCCTCATGTCCCTCTACAACGAACCCGCCATCTTCTCTTTTTAGCACATACTTTGCTCCACTACTAACATCTTCAATAGTGTATGATGACTGCTCAACTGTTGTATGTTCCTTTACAAGAGGAGGCTCTTCTTTAGGTTTTTCATCGCATCCTGTAAAAACTAAAATAGTAAAAATCGCAAATAGCGTGTAGATATATTTCATCTAAAATCCTTTTTTTAAAGTTCTGATTCTACTAATTTTATGAGCTGTTTATGCCCAAACTCTTGTAGTATTTTGCCGTTTACAAAAAATTGAGGTGTTTTTTTAACACCTAATGCTTTTGCATCAGACAACTCTTGCTTAATTAGTTCATCCAACTTAGGGTCTTCAAAATCTACTTTAAGCTGCTCAATGTTTAAGCCCAAATGTGCCATAAGTCTCCATACCATCTGTTTATTTGGAACATGATGATCTACCCATTGATTTTGATATCTAAAAAGTGCTTCTAGCGTCTCTATGTATTTACCCTGCTTTTTTGTTGCTTCTAAAAGTTTTACTACATAATCTGAATCTTGATGAAAAGGGGCATATCTAATAACGTGTTTTATTTTACCTTCATGCTTAGCCATTATATCTTTTACAAGTGGATAAAAGGCTCTACAAGTTTCACAAGAAGGGTCTAGAAACTCCACTATGGTTACTTTGGCATCGCTATTGCCAACTACTGTTGAGTAATCTCTAATGAATCTCTCTTCATTTTTTTTAGCAATTAAAGCAGCTTCATCCGATTTACTGCTGTTGTATGCAAAAGTTCCAAATGCGAATAAAATCAGTAGTGAGACTACTGAGAGCAGTATGACTTTTTGTTTGTTCATGAGTTTTTCCTTTTAAGAAATAAAAATAACAGAGTTAATATAATAGAAAATGCGATAAATGAGAGCATCGGTATTGATATAAAACCGAAAAAATCTATATATTTAGTAGAGCATGGTATCCCTTGAGTACATGGCGTCATATCCTCTGAAATAATTTCATACTGTAAAAGATTATGATAAAGTGCAGCTAGCCACCCTATCACAACGAAAGGTGCAGAGTACCTAAGTATGTTTTTATCAAGCGGAAATAATCCAACAAGAAGTATAATAACAAGAGGATACATTAAAATTCTTTGATACCAGCAAAGAATACAAGGCGGATACTCCATTACTTCACTAAAAAATAGACTTCCAAGAGTTGAAATGGTCGCAACTAACCAAGCTAAGAAGATAATGTTCCAATCTCTACTAGATTCTATCTTGTCACTCTTCATATATCAAAAATCCTAATAATTACGTTTGGCGTATCGTACCATATTTTTGGTATATAACCGCAATACCAGATCAAGTTGCAAACCTTAAAAAGGTTTTAAAGGTTTTGAATTATCTTTATCAGCTCTTCAGGTCTGTTTGAAGCTGTAATAGCCACATCTTTTGAGATGACTTTTTTGCGAAGCAGGGTTATGAGCTGATCTGTTTGCGTAGTCATGCTCGTCTCCGCTTGGTTTAACTGCATTTGAGAGTAGATTTGGTGAACTTTGTCTTCTCTGATTAAGTTTTGAATAGCAGGGTTTGTTATTAAAACCTCTTGAGTTGCAATAATACCGCCACCGATTCTAGGCATCAGGGATTGAGAGATAACCGAGATAAGCGAAGATGCAAGCTGTGCTCTTACCTGTGGCTGCTCTCCGGCATCAAAAACATCGATAATACGGTTTATAGTTGCGGGTGCCGAATTTGTATGTAGAGTTCCAAAAACTATATGTCCGGTCTCAGCCGCAGTAAGAGCTGCAGAGATAGTCTCTTTATCTCTCATCTCACCAACTAGAATAACATCGGGATCTTGTCTAAGGGCGAATTTAAGCGCCGTTGCAAAAGATTTTGTGTCAGAACCCACTTCTCTTTGGGAGAAGAGCGACTTTATATTTGTATGGACAAACTCAACCGGATCCTCTATGGTAATTATATGTTTATTTGCAGTAAGGTTTATCTCATGAAGCATTGAAGCAAGCGTAGTAGATTTACCGCTACCTGTTGGTCCTGTTACGAGAATAAGCCCCTTTTCTCTTTTGACAAGCTCTTTAAAAATAGGGTTATTGTTAAACTTTTCAAGTGGCGGAATATCGATAGGAATCATACGAAAGGCACATGCAATACCGCCAATAGTTCTGTAGTAGTTTGCACGAAAACGACCTACATTCTCTAGCTCAAAAGAGAAGTCAAGTTCATTATTCTCTTCAAATATTTTCTTCTGCTTATCTTCAATAAGCGCATAAGCCATCTCTTCAATCTCTTTTGCGCTTAAAACCGGAAGATTGAGTGGCTTTAGTGATTTGTCAATTCTGATTTGCGGCTCACTGCCGGGAACAAGGTGTAAGTCGGAAGAATCAAAGTGTAAAACACTCTTTAGTAGCTTTTTTATATCTATCGGTTTTTTTGCTTCATTGCTCATAATAAATTTCCTTTTATATTATTAAAATTTACCTACTACTCAATTATCTTAGGTACGACAAAATAACCATCATCACTAAGAGGCGCATTTTTCATAATGCTCTCATTTATATCTGTGCTACAGTGTGGAGTATCTTCTCTTAAAAAAGTAGCATCATCGTTCATTGCAAATTTATCATCAACATTATCAGTATTTAACTCGCTTAAATTATCCACAAAAGTCACAATCTCAGAGAGTTGCTCAATAATCTCTTCTCTTTTATCATCTGAAACTTTTAGAAATGATAGTTTTTCTAATCTAGCTAAGAGTTTATCATCTACTTGCATATAACCGTCCTAATTATTATTAAGGGTTTTGTATGCACCCTTTGTAGGATTGTAACAAAAAAAATCTATCTATTTGATGAAACTTTAACAAACTATGCGATATTATTTTAAACTTTCAATAATTATAGATGAAAAAGGAATATTTTTGAGCTTAAAAGATAACATGAAGATGGTAAAAGAGGAGCTAAACTCCGAAGAGAAGTTTTTTGAAAAAGCGGTTATGACTGAAAAGTTTGTAAAAAAATATAAAAATGTAATGATAGCTTCAGTCGCAATTATTATTCTCATTGTCGGTGCAAATATTGCATATGATATGAACCAAGAGAGTAAGATTTCAGCAGCAAACAACGCACTTTTAAAGTTGCAGACAGACCCAGAAGATAGTGCCTCGCTTTTAGAGCTTAAAATGGTTAGTCCAAATCTTCATGATGTTTGGTTGTATTCACAAGCACTTGCAAATGATGATTTGGAGACGATGAAGAGTTTAAAAAACTCAAAAGCATTGATTGTAAGCGACTTAGCAAAGTATGAAACAGCTACAAATCCGGCTTCTCTTGAAGAGTACGCTTCAAAACAGGATGCGATATACAGAGACCTCGCACTAGTTCAAAGTGCGGTGATACTTTTAAACGAGAACAAGATAGATAAAGCAAGAGCCGCGCTCTCAAAAGTATCTAAAGAGTCATCTCTGAATGAACTAGTAGCAGTTCTTATGCACTACGGGGTTAAATAATATTTTGAAAATTTTACAAATAACCCTTATTTCACTTCTGTTTATTGTTTTTACTGCATGTAGCTCTAAAGAAGTTTACAAACCTTCAGATGTAGAGGATGATTGGGAGTACTGTGGAAGTAGTGATGTAACCATTATGGGCACCTCCTCAGAGGCAGCATTGGTAGAGGATAGAAAAGTTATAGTTAAGGGCAAAGTTCTTGATATAACAATTCCTAAAGAGGATAAGCTCTTAGGTTATAGTGACGGATGGATTATGAGTTCCGGAATTGATGGAAACCTAACGCTGCAGTATGCAACAGATGATAAGATGGTAGAGAAATTTGCACTAAAGAGGACTATTGCAACAGCAGGAGTTAAAGATGACCTTCTTGCCGTCCTTTTTGTAAACAATGAGATGGCTCTATACTCTATAGCAGACAAGACCCTTCTTCTAAAAGAGCAGGGTGATGCACCGATAGTAGTTAACTCAAAAATAGTAAAACCATATATCAGAGATGAGTTAGTTATATTCTCTACACTTGATGGAAAAGTTGTTATTATCAACTCAGAGACAAAAAAGAAGTTAAGAACCGTGATAGTTAGCTCTCAAGAACAATTCAACAATATAATATACTTTAATCTTGTAGATAATAAAATCATTGCAGCGACAGGACACAAGATACTCTCGCTAGGACAAAAAGAGATTAGAGCAGATTACGATATCAGAGATATTGTAGCCGATGGAAAAAATATATTTATAGCCACAAAACAGGGTGACATTGTCTCTTTGACGCCAAATCTTGAGCAAAATGCGATAGCAAAATTCCCTTTTGCCCACTTTTTAGGGATGATTGCTCATAATAATAACTTGTATGCTCTTGAAAAAGAGGGGTATATTATAGAGATTTCAAAAGATCTGCAGACTCATAGAGTATATGAGGCGTGTATAGATGAGGGTTATGTCTATATTGACGGAAAAATCTTTTTTGTGGATGACAGATATATCTCGGTAGAGTAAGTAATGTCAAATGAGTTGGAAGCATTTATTGAGTATATAAGTGTTATAAAGGCTCTTAGTAAAAAGAGTGTTGAGGCTTACAGAAGTGACTTGAGAGGTATTGAAGAGCTGCTTGGTAGGCCTCTTGTTAAGATGGACTCCGCTTTGCTATTTAGTGCCTTGGGTATGTATAAAAACAGAAGAACACTAAATAGAAAACTCTCTGCTATAAATGCTTTTTTCGATTTTTGCTATAGTAGCCAATTCTCAACGCAAAAGAGAAAGTTCAAACTCTCTAAAATCCCAAAACTTCTTCCAAAATTTCTTTCATACGCAGAGATACAAAACGGACTAAGCATGATAGACAGAAGCACTTTATTGGGTCTTCGTGATTATGCATTTGTTCTTTTTTTATACGCAACAGGAGCAAGAGTAAGCGAAGCTCTTGCACTTTGTAAAGAAGATATAGAGGGAGAGTGGCTTCACATAAGACACGCAAAGGGAGATAAGGAGCGAATCATCCCTATTGCAAAAGTTGCAGTAGATGCACTAGAGAGTTATCTTAGAGAGAAAAAAAAAGAGGATGAGTTTATCTGGTCAAACTACAAAGGCGGCAGGCTCAGTCGTATTTCGGCATATAAGATAACGCAAAAGTATATTGGGGTATCTCCGCATGTTTTGCGCCACTCCTATGCAACCTCATTGATATCAGGAGGAGCGGATTTGCGTGTTGTTCAAGAGCTGCTTGGACATGCTTCACTATTAACAACGCAGGTTTATACGCATATTCAAAAGCAGGATTTAAAAGAGACGGTAGAGGTGTGTCATCCAATGGCAAGTGAGAGCTTATGAATAGAGTCAAAAACGATATTTTTTCCAGACCTTTTTTAGAATCTCTCTTCTTTACACAAAATAAGTGGCATCAACATGGGGTTTTGTTTCATACTCTTAGAGTAGTTTACTATATTTTAAAAGCAAAAGAGTTTCGTTTTTTTGCCGCGGGAGTTCTACATGACATCGGCAAACCTTTTTGTGCCTACAAAAAAGATGAGGAAGATATAGAGTTTGGCGAATACAGCTTTACAGATCATGAAGAGAGAAGTTACGAGATAATCAAAAATTGGTCGTTTATAAGTGATTATACAAAACAGATTGTGCGTTATCACTACCTAATAAGAGATGCTAAAAAAAGCAAAGAGGAGGAAGATATGCCAAGACATGAGAGTAAAAAGAAGATATTGGATAGTCTGGATATAACTCTAAAAAAAGATTTGGAGAAGTTTCTGTTTTATGATGATTTGGGAAAAGGAAAAAAAAGAAGATGAAAAAGTTTACGCCTATTTTAATTTTGCTTCTATTTGTCGGAGTTGTTACAACTATATTTTTCTCTTTAGCATCCTCTAAAAGGATGATTGTAGTAAAGGATGGAAATCTTAAGCAGCTTCCAATTGAGATGCAAATTGGCATATACCAAGATAGCGATTGCGGAATGGTCATTGATAATTTAAGGGATGCCTCTCAAGTTGTTACGAAGAGCGGCAGAAGTTGGTTTTTTCATGATCACGGCGGATTTGTTAAATGGCTTGAAGATAAAGAGTTTAGAGATAGTGCAAAAATCTGGGTCATGAGCAGAGATACAAATAGGTGGATAGATGCTAAAGAGGCTTTTTACTCACTAACGGATGAGACTCCAATGGGTTACGGCTTTGGCGCTTATGAAAAAAGAGCAGAGGAGTTTATAGATTTTGATACAATGCGTCTTAGAGTTTTAAGAGGCGAGACGTTGCAAAACCCTGCAATTAGAAAACAACTTTTAGGAAAATAGAAAAAGAGAATGGAAACCGTAAATATTTTAAGCATAATTAGCATCGCTTTTTTGGGCTCGTTTGGGCACTGCATAGGGATGTGCGGCGGTATTGTTCTGGCATATTCGACTATCAAGATAGACCCTAAGAGCTCAAAAGTCTCACAATCAACTGCTCATCTTCTCTACTCGCTAGGCAGGGTTTTTACCTACTCTGTTTTGGGCGCAATTTTTGGAGCCCTTGGTGGAGTAGTGACCTTTAGCAACACGGCAAACGGTGTAATGCTAGTCGTAGCAGGAGTAGCTATGGTCTTAGCAGGTCTCTCTTTGATGGGCAAGATAAAGTTTCTAACCCTAATAGAGCACTCCTTCTCTTCATCACCACTTTACAAAAATTTATTTAGAAAAGTATTAAACTCAAAATCAAACTTTAGCTTTTTTACCCTTGGCATGTTAAACGGTCTTTTGCCATGCGGATTTGTCTACTTTTTTGCTATTACAGCAGCAAGTACGGCAAGTCCAATCTACGGTGCTTTAGTTATGGCGATATTTGGACTAAGTACAATTCCTGCTATGTTTTCTCTGGGTTTTTTAGCAACGCTCTCAAGTGCTACAAATTTTAGAAATTTGATGATGAGTCTATCATCTTTTGCAGTTATAGTTTATGGTGTTTATACGATATATAACGGTTACGATTACATGGCAAGAGAAGAAAAAACATTAACAGAGTGCCATAGTCAGTAAATTTTATTTTTACTTGCTATAATAATAAAAAAAAACAAGGTATCTGCTTGAAAAGTTCAATTATTGATAGTATAAAGTCTCTTCCCCCCCTCTCTACTACTATTGTGGAAATAAATAGAATTTATGCCGATGAAAATTCAACGATAAAAGATATGGCAAAAGCGATAGAGAATGACCCAATGATAATTGCAAATATTTTAAAGATTGCAAACTCTCCGCTTTATGGTTTTGGCAGAGAGATAAAAAATGCTGCTCAAGCAGTAAGCCTCTTTGGAATGAACATGACACGTTCAATTGCGATAGGAAATTCAGTTAAAAAGCTTTTAAACGTAGATATGCAGCCTTATAATATTAGCTCAGATGAGTTTGCAAAAATATCTTCACTTCAAGCTGTGTTGATCTATAAGTGGTATAGAAAAATAGATAAGCAAAAGGCTGAAGAGTTATACTTGGCTGCTTTTTTGCAGGAGACGGGAAAGATACTAATAGCGAGTGAGATTATTCAAAATGATGAGGCTATAAGTTTTGCTAGTGAGATAGAGAACTCAAATAACATTGCAATGGTTGAGAGGGATTACTCAAATGCGACATGTGGGGAAGTCACGGCATTAGTTTTCAAGCACTGGGGATTTGATAATAGTTTTATTGAGATGATAAAATATTCAGACAATCCATCGGCTGCTCCCGAGGATGTAAAAGAGTTCTCAACGGCTCTAAATATTGTAAAAACAGTAGTGCCGGTAAATAGACCTTTTTCTGAAATGTCTATAAATTTTGGATTGAAAAAGGCGAGTGATGCAGGGTACGATATCTCTCTATTAGAAGAGTCTATTTCTCAAATAGTGGATAGTTTGCAAGAATGAGCAAAACCGTCACAATAATTGATACATTTGGCTTTTTCTTTCGTAGCTTTTATGCGCTTCCACAATACCTAAAAAATAGCCAAGGTTTTCCTACCGGTCTCTTAACCGGCTTTACAAACTTCATATCTACACTTCAAAAACAGCATGATAGTGATTATCTCATTTTTGCTATTGATTCTAAAGGACCGACTTTTAGAAACGAGATAGATTCAAACTATAAGGCACACAGAGTAGCACCGCCTGAAGATCTTATGATGCAGCTTCCTATTGCTATAGAGTGGATAGATAAGATGGGCTACAAAACTCTTGGGCGAGTAGGCTATGAAGCAGATGATATGATTGCTACTGTTGTGCGTTTTGCTAAAGAGAAGGGTTATAACGTCAGGATAGTATCTCATGATAAGGATCTTTTCCAGCTTATTGACGATGGCAAGGTTGTCTTAGTTGATGCAATAAAGAAAAAAGTTATGGATGAGGATGCATGCATTGAGAAGTATGGTATCTCTCCAAAACAGTTTCAAGATTATCAAGCAATTTTAGGTGATTCTGCCGATAATATTCCCGGTGTAAAGGGAATTGGAAAAGTCGGTGCGCAGAAGCTTTTAGAGCAGTATCAGACTCTTGATAATATATATGCAAATATAGATGAGATAAAACCTCCCGGTATCCAAAAGAAGCTTATTGAGTTTAAGGCAGATGCCTATAGGTCAAAAGAGTTAGTTTCACTCAAAGAAGATGCATTGGAGAGTTTTGACTTTCAAGAGTATAAAATGGATGTGGAGCACCCCTTTTTAAACATCTATGAAGAGCTAGTAAAGTATGAGCAAAACAGTATTTTAAAAAAGCTTCAAGCAAAAAAAATAGTCACCCAAGAAGCCCATGAAGAGGCGGTTGCAAAAGTAGAAGTTGAGAATCCAAAGAGCAAAGAGTTAAGTTTTAAAACAACGCTTATTACAGACCCAAAAGAGCTTTACAGAGTGCTGGAGCTATTAAATAGAGATACGATAGTAGCTTTTGATACAGAGACAACAGGATTAGATTACAGGAATGACTCCTTAGTCGGTTTTAGTTTTAGTTTTGATCAAAGCGAGGGATATTATGTGCCAATTGCGCACTCCTACCTTGGGGTAACGGAGCAGATTAGCCGTGATGATGCCGCAAAGGCTATAAAAAAAATATTTAACTCCCGTGTTATTGGACACAACATAAAGTTTGATCTACACTTTGTTTGCAGATTTTTGCAGCTAAGTAGTCTAGATATTTTTGCAGACTCTATGATACTTGCATGGCTAGCAGATCCTGAAGATGCGCTATCTCTTGATAAACTCTCGGATAAATTTCTAAATCACAAAATGATTCCTTTTAAAGATACTGTAAAAAAAGGCGAAACATTTGCAAGCGTTGAGCTAGAAGATGCATGCGGCTATGCTGCGGAAGATGCCGTTATTACGTTAAAGCTCTATTATAAACTTTTAGAGAGGCTTAAACTTCAAAATGCTGAGCATCTTATTGCAGAGGCAAAAGAGGTTGAATTTATATTTATCGAAACTCTTTTAGCTATGGAGAGAGAGGGAATAGCCCTAGATAGCCGCTTTTTAGAGAAGTTTCTTGTTGAAGTAAAAGAGAGTTTAAGTGATTTGACAAACAAAATCTACTCGTTGGCAAAAAGGGAGTTTAACATAAACTCTACACAACAGCTTGGAGTTATCCTTTTTGAAGAGCTTGGTCTTGCAACCGGAAAGAAAACAAAGACCGGCTACTCCACAAATGAGCAAGTACTTACTTCATTAAAAGATGCGCATGAGATTATTCCGTATCTTTTAGAGTATCGCGAGGTGTATAAGCTTTTCTCGACCTATATAGAGCCGCTCTTAAAGCTCAGTCGCGGGGATAAAGAGGGTCGTATTCATACATCGTTTGTTCAGACAGGAACGGCAACTGGAAGACTTAGTTCAAAAAATCCAAATTTGCAAAATATTCCTACTAGAACTAAGCTCGGTGCTAAAATAAGAGAAGCGTTCATCGCGCCAAAAGGCAAAAAACTTATCGGTATAGACTACTCTCAAATTGAGCTTAGACTGCTTGCCCATTTTACACAGGATAAATTTTTAGTAGAGGCTTTTAAGAGTGACAAAGATATACATCGTCAAACTGCAGTAGCTCTTTTTGGCGAAGATGAGGCAGATGCAAAAAGAGATGTTGCAAAAACTGTAAATTTTGGACTTCTTTACGGAATGGGGCAAAAAAAACTATCCGAGACTCTAGGCATAACGACTAAGGAAGCAAAAGAGATAATAGAGAAGTACTTCAACAGCTTCCCGAGTGTTAGAGCCTATTTCCGTCAAATAGTAGAGGATTCAAAAGAGATTGGGTATGTTGAGACTCTTTTGAGGCGCAGAAGATATTTTGACTACAAAAATGCTTCACCGATGTTTAAAGCGGCGTATGAGAGAGAGTCCGTAAATACTGTTTTTCAGGGCAGTGCAAGTGATCTTATAAAACTTAGTATGAATAAAATTCACAAAGTTATTGAAGATGAGAAGCTAAATGCAAAGATGCTTCTTCAGATTCATGATGAGCTTATATTTGAGGTTAATGAAGATGAGGCTGAAGCTCTAGGCAAGAGATTTAAAGAGATTATGCAAAGCATTATGGAGCTTAATATTCCTCTAAAAGCGAGTATGAATATCGGGGATAACTGGAGCGAGTTAAAGTAGTGCTATATGCTAAAACAGTATAAAGAAGCGATTGAAAAAAGCAATATTATCTCAAAAACGGATGTTAACGGAGTAATAACCTTTGTCAACGATGAGTTTTGTTCAATCAGTGGATATACAAGAGATGAGCTAATAGGTAAAAATCACAATATAGTAAGACATCCCGATGTACCAAAGGAGAAGTTCGCTCTTCTTTGGAGGATCATTAAAGATAAAAGGATATATAAAGACACCGTTAAAAACTTAGCAAAAGACGGCACTGCATTTTACGTTAACACGACAATTATCCCGATTCTTGATGAGAGCCAAAATATAGTAGAGTATATTGCAATTAGATACGATGTAACTAAAGAGATGCTCTTAAGAGAAGAGCTCTTAAAAAAAGAGGCTGAGTATGAGGAGTTAAATAGAAACCTAGAGAAGAGGGTAGAGGAGCAGACAAGAGAGTTAAAAGAGTTAAATCAGACTCTAGAGGAGCGTGTGCAAAAAGAGATAGCAAAAAATGAAGAGAAGCAGCGTGTTATGTTTTGGCAGTCACGACATGCAAGCCTCGGTCAAATGCTCGCTAATATTGCACATCAGTGGAGGCAACCGCTTACTGAGCTCTCTTTGGCGGTATTTAACATCAAAAAAGCACTTCAAAACAGTAATGAAGATGATGCTTCAAAGTTTTATGCAGAGAGTAAACATATTATAAAAAATATGTCTGAGACAATAGATGATTTTACAAACTTTTTTTCTCCCGATAAAGAGAAACACTACTTTAATATCAAAGATAGTATAATGGAGTCTATAGGGCTTTTAGAGAGTATGATAGATGATGAGATGATAGTAGTAAAAAGAGATCTTGAAGATATAGAGGTTCTTGGGATTACCAATGAGCTAACACAAGTAATAATAAATCTGATTAATAACTCTAAAGATGCATTTAAACACAATAGTATTCTCCTTAGAGAGATAACAATAAGCGCTAAAGAGAAGAACGGTTTTGCTCTTATTGAACTGCAGGATAATGCAGGAGGGATAGCAAAAGAGAATTTAGAGAAGATTTTTGAACCTTACTTTACTACAAAACACAAAAGTCGTGGAACGGGTTTGGGGCTCTTTATGTCTAGGATGATTTGTGAACAGGGATTAGGCGGTACGCTTGATGTAAAGAGTAAAAAAAACTCTACGACTTTTAGTATAAAAATTCCATTGGATTAACATGAAAAAAAGAGCATTAAAAGATATTAAAATCTTACTTGTAGAGGATGAAGAGAATCTTGCAAGACTCCTAAAAGATGCTATAGGCGATAATTTTTACAGCTTTAGTGTTGCAATTGACGGAGTTGAGGGCTTGGAGGTTTTTAAAAAAATTAAACCCGATATTGTAATAACAGATATAATGATGCCGCGCCTCTCAGGGCTTGACATGGCTAAGGAGATAAAGCAGATTAGCCCAAAAACTCCCATAATAATACTAAGCGCATTCAGTGAAAAAGAGAAGCTCTTTAGTGCCATTGATATCGGTATAACAAAATATTTTTTAAAACCCTTTGATACAGATGAACTTTTAGAGTATATCAAAAGTATAATTCCTAGACTAAGCAAAAAGTCGATAAAGCTAAGTGATGGGTTTGTTTTTAATAAAGGAACCTGCTCTTTATATAAAAATGAGAGGTATGTCTCTCTCTCAAAGAGCGAGATTAGGTTTTTATCTCTTTTGCTTGAAGAGAAAAATAGAGTTGTTGGCGATATGCAAATAAAAGAGAGCTTGTGGGGTGAAGAGGTTAGTGATGAGAGAGTGCGAACTTTTATTAGAAGATTTAGAGCCAAAACATCAAAAAAATTGGTAAAAAATATAAAAGGAGTTGGTTATCAACTCTCTTTTAACGAAAGTTAGTTCTCTCTATTTTTGGTTTATAGTGTGGGTCTTCTCCCTCTATTGTCCATAGTTTTTTACTGAGGTAGCTAACTGCATCATGAAAATCCTCATTCACATGCTCCCAAAAATCAAGCTCTGAAAACTCTTTTTTAAGTAGCTCTTTTTCATACTCAAAGTTTTGTGCTTTATCTAGTTTAGCAACTGCTATGGTTTTATTTGTTTCAAGGTTTGCCAAAACCCATAAAGATAAGAACTCTTCGCTATAGTTTATTAAAACATTGCTAGCATACTCTTCAAAATCTCTATACCCGCTAAGCTCAAAGAGCTTTATAACTAAAGATACCGTCTCATTTAGATGAACAAACGGTACCATAGAGAAGAGTTGACGCCCTACAGATGCGCCATTTGAGTGAAGAGCACCCAAAAATATTCTAGCTCCCCCTTCGGTATCTCCAAAGTTGTTTGTCTTTAGACCGATTAGACCTATATCGGTATGTCTATGTCTGCCACAACCCTTTGCACAGCCCGAAAATCCAACTTGTATCTGGTGCTCATTTATCTTATCAAGCGGAAGATATGAGGTCTCATCTTTAATGCTCCAAACAGCGTATGGGCAGAGATTACCCGCACATGCAACTACTGTTTGACTTACCGCTTGAGACTTTAGAGGGGAGGATGGCTCTTTAAGACCTGTTAGATAGATATTTTGATCTATTCCAAGTCTTATCTCAAGGCTGTTTTGTGTTGCAAAAGAGGCAATATCTTTAATCTCATCGGTTGTTAATCTTGAGAAGTTAGTCTGATAGCAAAAACCATAACTGCCATCTTTTAGTTTATGGAAATCTGAAAACTCTTTTTTCTCTAGTATGAGTTCGCCCTGAGACTGAAACTCTTTTTTATACTCTTTTTGAATATGCGCTTTTAATCCATCCATCCCGATATCTTCTATCATATGAAATATGCGAGTTTTAGAGCGTGAAAAACGTGAACCATGAAGGTAAAAAGCTTCTAGAAAAGCTTTGAAGAACTCAAAGATCTCCTCCTCTTTTAAAAAGATGTCGGCACTACGAGCAACTTCCGTATTTTTACCGCCCATGTAGACATTAAATCCAAATAAATCATCTTTTTTTGCCAACGCAAAATAGATGTCGTTTGCAAAAAATGAGGTAACGTTTGAGCGATTTCCTGATATTCCTATTGAGATACGGCGAGGAAGCATTCCTACATAGCGAGGATTTTCTATAATGTAGTCATGCATCTGCATAACAATATCATAAACTTCTATCTCACAAAAGATTCCACATCCATCATAAGGGTCTGCGATAATGTTTCTAACATTATCTCCAAAACTCTGCCATGTAGATACGCCAAGTGCATTTATTCGTTTGTGGATGGCTAAAACATCATCTGCTTCTACATCGTGAAGCTGTATGCCTGATCTAGCCGTTAAGATAATGGTTAAATCATACTCATCTACTATATCAGCTATTTTTTGAAAAATTTGTGCACTTATTCTTCCGCCTGGGATACGAATGCGAATAGTAAACTCATCTTCTAAAAAGTTGGTATTGAATATTCCAAAATCTTGAAGATAAAACCTATCTACTTCATTTAGGCTCTCAAAATCAATATCTTCAAAATCTTTATAGTAGTCGATGGGTTTTAATTGAGCTTTATAGCGCTCTCTTTTGTTTAGTTTTTTTTCCATACCTGTATTCTATCTAATAACTAAAATAAATTCTCTTGATATTCATCATTTTAAGTTGTTGTAATTCATATTCTTTTTCTAGCTAGAATATGAATTCTTATATAAAAGGGCAAGAAAATTATGAAAAAACTACTTCTATTATCGTCACTACTAGCATCGGTTATTTATGGACATGAGTGTCAATACACTCTTGATATCGACATTGATATGGAGAGAGGTACAGTTGGGGGAAAAGCTGTTATCTCTACCGACCAGCCGAGAGTAGAACTGCTTGATACAAAGGCAAATATTTCAGAGATTAAGGGCGCACAGCTTAGTGTTGAGAAAAATATACCGACTCTTGTAAAAGAGAGTAAAAACAGAGCAGTTGAAATCTCGTTTACGCATAAGTTTAACTTAATTAATTCAGACGCTATTTTACTCGATAATTGGTATCCAAGAGTAGCGCTTATGTGTAAATATGAAACAGTTATCTCAAATTCCGAAATTTTAGCTATTACAGAAGCTACCAAAATAGAGTCAAAAAACGGCACTACCCGTTTTATCTTTGATCATCAGCTAGATAAGATAAATCTTATAGCATCAAAAAATTATCATAAGAGTCAAATACTTACAAAAGATAAAATGACCTTATCCACATATTTGTACTCTCAAGATTCAAATCTCTCTGATATATATTTTAAAAATGCGCAGGAGTACTTTGCCATTTACAAAGATATGTTTGGCTTTGTGCCTTTTAATAACTTCTCAATTGTCGAGACACAGTTTCCAGCCGGTTACTCTATGCCGACATATACTCTAATTGGCAAGCAGATTATTGATAAAGATTATGTTTTAAATAACTCACTGGGTCATGAGATAGCTCATCAATGGTTTGGAAACTATGTTCAAGCACCACGTAAAGGGAACTGGGTTGAGGGTATGACTACATTCTATGCCGATTACCTATATGCAAAAAAAGAGAATAGAGCAGTTGAATATAGAAAAGATATGTTAATTAAATATAACTCACATGTAGGCCTAAGCAATGAGATAGCGCCGATTGATTTTGAGAGTAAAACTAAAAACAGCAAAAATGCAATCGGCTATGAAAAGTCAGCTTTCTTTTTCTATATGTTAGAGCAAAAAATCGGCGAGAGAGCATTTCTTGATGGAACAAAGATGCTGCTTGAAAATTATGCTTTTAAAGAGGCGACATATGAAAATTTAAGAGAGATATATGAGAAGGCATCAAATCAGAAGCTGGATGTTTTTTTTAAAAATTGGATATATGAGAAGGGGGCACTTGATTTTGTTATTAACAACACAAGTCTGATGTTTGTGGAAAATAGATATATACTAGAGTTTGATATTACAAGCAACAACAAGGCAGATTTTATTCCTGTTTCTATATGCTCAGATAGAGAGTGTCTTACTACAAAAATTGATTTAAGTAAGAAGAGGCAACGTTTTGAGCTTGACGTGGAGCCTGTTAAAATGGTAATAGATGAGGATTATGAACTCTTTAGAAGATTGCACCCGCTTGAGGCTCCACCTGTAATCTCAAAAATAATCGGCTCAAACGTTCTTGTTGTTATAGATAGAGCTGATGAGGAGAAGTTTTCAAAGTTTAAAAAGATATTTAAAAACTTTAAATATGCCGATGAGGTAAAATTTGAAGAGCTTAAAAATAGCAATGTATTTATTTTGGGTGCTAAAAATGAGCTTTTAAATCAAATCTCTATCTCATTTAAAATGCAAGGCGATGCTAAGATTGAGATGTTTAAAAATCCTATAAATGAGCATCATGTTGTTGCTGTTTTTGATATGTATAAGATATCAAAATCTTTTTTTTACAAACTAAAGCACCTTGGAAAATATTCCGAAGTAGTTTTTGAAGATGAGAAGATTATAGATAAGAGAGCCAAAGTATCCCAAAGAGGTGTTGTTTATAATATAAACAGCGATTCATACGCAATAAAAGCAAAGACGCAGAACTTAAATGAAGTAATTGATAATATAGCAAAAAATAGAGTCGTATATATTGGGGAGAAGCATACTGAGTTTTCAAGTCATCTAAATCAACTTAAAATAATTAAAGCCATGTATAAGCATAATCCTCGTCTCTCAATAGGTATGGAGATGTTTCAAAAGCAGTTCCAAAAATATTTAGATGACTACATAGCAGGAAAAATAAGTGAAAAAGAGATGCTACTAAAGACAGAGTATTTTAAGAGATGGAAGTATGATTATGAACTCTATCGTCCGATTATCCTTTTTGCAAAAGAGAAACACTTACCGATTGTAGCGCTAAATATTGACAGAGATATAACAAAAAAAGTTGTAAACGGCGGTTTTGAAGCGCTCTCAAGTGATGAACTTGCTCTGATTCCAAGCTCAATAGATTTTGATAATCAAAAATATAGAGATCAACTAAGAGGCATATTCGGTATGCATCAATCAAAAAGCTTTAAAGATTTCGATGAATTTTATCATGCACAGCTACTTTGGGATGAGTCGATGGCAGAGAATATGGCAAGTTTCTTGCAGAAAAACCCCGAGCACTCTATGGCCGTTTTAGCCGGTAACGGACATATAATGCATGGACATGGAATTCCAAACAGAGCCAAAAGAAGAGGAGTTGAGGATGGAGTGATAGTCCTTAATCTTACGGACCCTGAACCCGGTATAGCTGATTATCTCCTCTATCCATCAGCCGTAACAACCAAAAAAGCAAAAAAATTAGGTATCTATTTTGAGGATGATAGTAACTTGAGTGTCAACAAGCTTGTTGAGGATTCACCGGCACAAAAAGCAGAGATTGAAGCTAAAGATAGTGTCGTAGCAATAAACGGCACTAAAGTAAAAAGTATATATGACATTAAAACAGAGCTTGCCTTTATAGAGGAGAGTCTGATTTTGACACTCTTAAGGGGCTCTGAAAAAATCGACGTGACTGTAAGTTTCTTGGAGTAGGTTTGGGATTATCTAAAGGTAATTTCCAAATCGCTGCAAAGAAGAGATCTATCTAGCTTTTTGCTTGGAGCTTTTATATCACCAATATTGACTCCGGTATCTAAAAACTCCTGTATGTAGTATCTGTTTTTATAACCGCGGCTCTTTAAATCAACAATAATCTCATTTATATCATCAACGCTAAGTAGATCAGAGTGAAGTGTAGTTCTGACTTCAAACTCAATTGTGCCGCCGATTAAAAAATCTAGAGTTTTTGAGAACTCATCAAATTTGTTTGAGTGTGTAATTTGAGTAAATTTTGCCTTAGGAGCTTTATAATCAAGTGCGATATAGTCTAGAAGGTTTAACTCAAGTAGCTCTTTTACATGCAGAAAGTTTGTACCGTTAGTATCTAGTTTAATCTTAAATCCAAGCTCTTTTATCTTGCGGCAAAACAGAACTAAATCATAAGAGGTGGCTTCGCCGCCGGATAAAACAACTGCTTCAAGTAGGTTTACTCTAGTTTTTAAAAAATCGAGGATATCGTCGTAACTGTACTTGCCATTTTTGGCAAAAACTATATCTTTGTTGTAGCAGTAGTTGCAGCGCATATTGCACCCACTAAACCACACTATACAAGATAGGTGGTTGGGATAATCCAAGTGGGTGAATGATGTTAAATCATATATTACATTAGCACTCAGTGAATTGTTTTCTCTGTTTGTGCTCACCAGTTTTCCCTACATTAAAACTCTCAACAGGTCTGTGATAACCCATAACTCTTGTGTAAACGATACACTTTTGTCTTCTATCTTTTAACATAGTTAAAGCTTCATTTTTGCTCATTGTTTTTACCTCCTTTACTAAGATGCGATTGTGACTTCGCCCAAAAGCTCTTCGTCACATTTTGGACAAAACTCATGTTCGCCCGCTATATATCCATGTTTTGGACAAACTGAAAATAGCGGTGTTACCGTTATATATGGAAGTCTAAAGTTTGTTATTACGTTTTTAACAAGTTTTCTACAAGCTTCTGTAGAGCTTATCTTCTCTTGCATATAGAGGTGAAGAACAGTTCCACCGGTATATTTGCACTGAAGGTCATCTTGAAGTGTCAATGCTTCAAACGGGTCATTTGTTAAATCAACAGGAATTTGAGATGAGTTTGTATAGTAGATATTTTCACCCATTCCAGCCTGAAGGATTGAATCCCCATAACGCTTCTTATCCTCTTTTGCAAATCTATAAGTAGTACCTTCTGCAGGTGTAGCTTCTAGATTGTAAAGATTTCCTGTTGCTTCTTGAAACTCTACCATTCTATCTCTCATGTAGTTTAGAATCTCAATAGCAAACTCTATACCTCTCTCATCACTAACATCATAACCATCACTTGTGAAATTTCTAATCATCTCATTGATACCGTTAACACCGATAGTTGAGAAGTGGTTTTTAAATCCTGGAAGGTATCTCTTCGTGTATGGGAAGAGTCCTCTATCATACATCTCTTGTATAAAGACGCGTTTTTTCTCGAGTGTTGATTTTGCATGCTCCATAAGTTCATCAAGACGCTTGTAAAGAGCCGTTTTATCGCCTTTGTGAAGAAAGCCTAAGCGAGCCATATTAATTGTTACAACACCAATAGAGCCTGTCATCTCTGCAGAACCGAAGAGTCCACCGCCACGTTTTAGAAGTTCACGCAGATCCAGCTGCAAGCGACAACACATAGAACGTACATGTCCAGGTTTATATGCCTCAGGATTTTCTACCAAGTTTCCATTTTCGTCTCTTTTGAACTGTGAACCGATAAAGTTTTGAAAATATGAAGAGCCTACTTTTGCAGTATTTTCAAATAAAATGTCGGTATTTTCACCGTACCAGTCAAAATCTTCTGTAATATTTACAGTCGGGATTGGAAACGTAAATGGCTGACCTGTTAAATCACCTTCTGTCATAATCTCATAATACGCTTTGTTTATCTGGTTCATCTCCGGTTGGAAATGCTTATATGTCATATCTTTAAGAGAGTTTGCTCCTCTTTGTTTTGCCTCTTCTTCAAGTTCGCTATCTAAAACATTTTTAAAAAGATGAAGCTGCATTGATGTTGGAGTTTGATCTTTTAAATCATCTGGTACAGTCCAATCAATAGTAATGTTCGTAAACGGAGATTGCCCCCAGCGTGCCGGTACATTAAGGTTGTAAACAAAACTTCTGATTGCTTTTTTAATCTCATTGTACGGTAGCTTATCTTTAAATACATATGGTGCTAAATATGTGTCAAATGAACTAAACGCTTGAGCGCCTGCCCACTCAGATTGGAGGATGCCTAAGAAGTTTGCCATCTGCCCCAAAGCTTCACGAAAATGTCTAGGCGCGCTACTCTCAACTCTACCTCTAACCCCGTTAAAACCTTCATCTAATAAGACACGAAGAGACCATCCCGCGCAGTAGCCGGTCAAGCAGTCTAGGTCATGGATATGATAATCACCGTTACGGTGTGCATAACCTTCCTCTTTTGAGTAGATTTTATCCAACCAGTAATTTGCTATTACCTTGCCTGCTGTGTTGTTTACAAGTCCTGCATTGGAGTAGCCTGTATTTGAGTTGGCTTTAATGCGCCAGTCAGTTCCTAAGATATACTCTTCGACAGTTTGAGTAGAGTTTATATAGGTAGTATCTTCATCAAGCACATGCTCTCTTTGCATTTTATGCGTATGGCGATAGACCATAAATGAGCGCATTACATCAAAGTATCTAAGGGTATATAGCTCTTTTTCTATCAAATCCTGAATATCTTCTACCGCAACAACTCTTTTGCTTTTTAGCTTATCAAGAACATTGAAGAATACTGCACTATCATAAGTTACATTTTGAGATTTAAAAGCTTTTTTAATAGCGTCTTCGATTTTAAAAGACAAAAACTCTTTATACGTGCCATCTCTCTTTAAAATATTTTCAACCATGACAGCTCCTATTCTTTAAAATTATAAGACGCAGTTTATAAGATAAGAAGTTAAAAACTAATAATAAAAAGTGTCACACTAGCGTCACTAAAAGCTCTATTAATTGCTATAAGGTATAATCTACGCAGTAGTAAGTTTTTTTAAAAAAATTCATCTTAATAAATGGGTGCGTAAAATGCAAAAATACCTAATAACATCTAAAGAGTTATACACGGATATTCCAGAAATCTTTTGCTCAAGATTGGATTTGCAGATTAAAAAACATAACCCTTCATATGCGCTTTATAGGGATAAATCAAATCCTAACTATAGCAACCTAGCAGCACTTTTTGCAAAGCTTTGTGCTGAAAATGTGGGAGTTAAGAGCTTTTTACATCAAGATGTGGAGTTGGCAAAAAAGCTTGCTGTAACAGGAGTGCACCTAGCATCAACACAGTTTGCAAAGATAGAAGATGCAAAGAGTTTGGGATTAGAAGTCATAATAAGCACGCATACTAAGGGGGAAGTTTTGTTAGCTCAAAAATTAGGTGCAGATGCGGTTACATACAGCCCAATATTTGCTTCACCAAACAAGGGCAAACCTAAAGGCATTAATGATTTAAAAGAGCTGCTTGAGATATGCAAGATAGATGTTTTTGCACTTGGCGGGATTGTGACAAAAGAGCACTTAGAGAAAATTGCACAGACAAAAGTTTATGGATTTGCTTCTATTAGGTATTTTTATTAAATTTTGCAGCTAAGAATCCGCTGGAGAAACTCCACTGTAGGTTATAGCCTCCGCATGGTCCGTCAAGATTCATAACTTCGCCGCAAAAATAGAGACCCTTTAAGAGTCTGCTTTGCATTGTTTTTGGATCAATCTCTTTTAACTCCACTCCACCGCGTGTTATCATAGCCATCTTAAAGCCGTCATGCCCTGTAACAGTTAGCGGTGTCCAAGCCAAAAGCTCTATAAGTTTTGCCCTCTGTGCTCCAGAGACTTTACCGTATGTCAGCTCTTTGTCAATACCGGCTAAAATAGAGATTTCTGCGGATAAAGGGGCGGGAAGAATAGTATTTATAAGCTCAAAAATAGTTGCATGCGGCTTTTTTAAAACCTCATCCCTTAGATGCTTTGTTATCTGCTCTTCGTTCATCCCTTTTGCAAGGTTTAGCAAAATTGGCACTTCGCCATACTTATCCAACAAAGGAGTCAGCTCCCTTGCAATGTCTAGAACTACAGGACCTCTTATGCCGTTTTTTGTAAATATTAAATCTCCAGTAGCTTTAATCTTAGAGTGCTTTTTCATATCGACTCTAACTTCTACTTTGGGGATGGTATCGGCACGGCAATTCTCAACCCATCTCTCTTTTACATGAAGGGGCATCATGGCAGGGTGTAGCTTTGTTACTTTGTGCCCTAGCTCTATAGCCATATTGTGCCCGTCTCCCTCGGCTCCAAGGGTTGGGTAGCCCAGACCGCCTGTTGCGACTATGACACTATTTGAGTAGAAAATATTATCAGCAGTTTTGACTCCGATTATCTGCGTATTTTTATGGAGAAGTTTTTCAACCTTTTGAGATGTTAAAATCTCTACCCCGACTCTTTGCATCTCCTCTAAAAGTGCTGATATAATCGTTTGAGAACTGTGCGAAGTCGGAAATACTCTAAAGCCATCAGGCGCATGGGTCTCAACCCCAATCTCTTTAAAAAATCTCATAAGAGCATTATGATCAAACTCTTTAAGGGCATCTTGCATAAATCTGCCGTTACGTCCAAATTTGTTCATAAACTCCTCGTTTGTCAGAGTGTTTGTCAGGTTGCAACGTCCGCCGCCTGTAGCCTTTAGTTTTGAGCCAATTTGCGAAAGTTTTTCTAAGAGTAGTACACTCTTTTTCTCTCTTGCCGCCGTTATTGCAGCCATCATTCCCGCAGCACCACCGCCGACAATAATAAGGTCAAACTCTTTTTTAAAATCCATGCGATATTTTAGTATAATTCCTATTATTTTATAGGTTGAGAATGCAAACACTTTATGGTGATAGAGAGAGATGTTACAGTTGTTACAGACCCAAAAGTTCATGTATGTGTAAGCATGTTCATGAGGTAGAGACAAGGACAAAGTTTGTGATACTTATGCATCCAAAAGAGTTTAAAAAAGTAAAAAACGGCACAGGTCATCTGACGCATCTCTCTCTTAAGAACTCAAAACTTTTTGTAGGCATTGATTTTACAAATCATAACGAGATTAACAGCATCATCAAAACATCTCAAAGCTATATACTTTACCCCTCAAAAGATGCAATAAATATAAGCAAAGAAAACTTGCAAAATGGCTCTTTGGATGTAAAAAAAGATATAGCTATTTTTATTATAGACTCAACTTGGGCATGTTCGCTTAAGATGTTAAAAGAGAGTAAAAATCTCCACACACTAAAACATATAAGTTTTGATAACAAAAAGCTCTCAGAGTTTAAGATTAAAGAGCAACCTCGGGAGTATTGTCTCTCAACAATAGAGTCAACTTTGAGCGTGCTAGAGCTATTACATAGAGACAAAATTGAAAATTTAAGCAAAAATGATTTTGAGAGATTTCTAAACCCATTTTATAAAATGGTAGAGTATCAGATGGAGTGTATCGATAATTCTCTTAGTAATGCAGTAAGATTTAAAGCTAGAAGTGGCGTATAGCAGGTTTGAGCACTATAGAAGATAAAATGCTCAAATATTTTCTATAAAAGTTCTGCTCTTAACTCTTGCGCCGATTTAATAGATAAAAGTCCCGGAGCAACATCAAATGCTGTTTTTGCTCCAAAATCACATTTTTTATAGAGTCTATATGTTGCTCTTGCATAAGCGACCATTACACTTGCCGTAAACTCAGGGTTGCTCTCTAGTGCTAGAGAATACTCTACTACTTGACTATTTTGCTTGCTTGAGCTTCCGCTTCTTATTACAAATCCACCATGAGGCATTTTATTGTGGTTTTTTAGTAACTCCTCTTGGCTTATAAAATGTACTGTAGTGTCATAAGGCTCAAAGTAGTTTGGCATGTTTTTGATTTCGGACTCAACTGCTGCGGCATCTGCACCATCTTCTAAGACAACATAGCACTCTCTGGTATGTTTCTCTTTTGTTGAGAGAGTAGGGCGCACACCGCTTCGTACTTTTTCTATGGCTTGTGCTGAGGGCAGAGTGTATTGAACTCCATCTTTAACTCCGTTTACTCTTCTAATGGCATCAGAGTGTCCTTGACTAAGACCTTTGCCCCAAAACGTGTAAGTTTCTCCTTCTGGTAAAATTGCTTCTCCATAAAGTCTGTTTACGGAAAACATCCCCGGATCCCATCCTATAGCTATCATAGCCACTTTGTTGTTTTCACATGAAGGTTTATCTACGCTCGAAAAGTACTCAGGAATCTTAGCATGTGTATCATAGCTATCTACGATATTGAAGTATTTTGCAAACTCTGGAGCTTGAATAGGTAAATCATCTTTAGAGCCACCACAAAGTACTAAAACATCAATACTATTTTTAAACTCTAAAATAGCATCAACATGGAAAACTTCAGTCTCTGAAAATAGCGTTTTTACGCTTTTTGGATCACGTCTGGAAAAAACTCCAACCAACTCCATATCCGGATTTTTTGAGATAGATAACTCTACTCCCCTTCCAAGGTTTCCATAGCCGGCAATTGCAATTTTTATTCTGTTTTGCATATAAGTTCTCCAGTATTAAAATATAGTTTTTATGACAGTTTTGTCAAAAAATAGGGTGTATTTTACACTTTAGTATGTTTTATAGCACTTAAAACAAAAATAGCTGTTAAGAGTATAGTAAAAATTTAAATTTTATGTTACTAAAAACAGAGAGAAACTATCTGTTAAACATAATAGAGCCAAGTCTGACCATGTTAGAGCCACACTCGATAGCCAGCTCAAAATCCCCGCTCATGCCCATGGAGCATATCGTTGCATCCTCTAGCTTTTTATAGATGCTATAAGTTGTCTCAAAACTCTTTTTAATTACCGCTTTATCTTCAGTGTGCGCGCCGATGCTCATAACACCGCGAAGGTGAATGTTTGGGCACTCTTTTTTTATTTGGTTATAGATAGCAACAGCATCTTCGGGCATCACGCCATGCTTGGACTCCTCTTTTGCAGAGTTTATCTGAAGAAGTGCTTCAAGTGTCATATCTCTAGCTTCAAGTTTTTTTTGCAGCTCATGTGCGAGTTCCAACGAGTCAAGCCCATGAAAAAGAGCAGGGTTGATATCTAACAGATTATTTATTTTGTTCTTCTGCAGATTTCCTACAAAGTGCCACTCAAGCGGAAGCTCATCAAGCTCCTTGCTTTTTGCGCGTAAATCTTGAACCTTGTTCTCCCCAAAAGCACGCTGCCCTATACGGTAGAGCTTTGCTATCTCATCTGAGCTTGAGTATTTACTAATTGCAACGATTTTAACGATATGCTTTTCATTAAAGCGCACTCTTGCAAACTCAACTCTTCTTATTATGTCGTCTATATATATTTTGTACTCTTCGTCATTCATCTCATTTTTCATTCTCTACCCCACAAGTCTATTAATATCGTTATACAGTCCAAGCCCCATAAGTGAAAAAAGTATCACCCAACCGGCAATGGTTAATTTTACCATAATCTCCTCATTTACTTCTCGTCTAAAGAGGAGTTCATAGAGATTAAACATGATATGTCCGCCATCGAGTGCCGGAATTGGAAGCAGGTTTAAAACCCCTAAGTTTACGGAGATTAGAGCTGCAAAAAAGAGCACGCTCATCCAGCCTGCATCTGTCGCGTCGGATGTTAGTTTTACTATGGTGATTATTCCGCCTAGCTCCTTGGCGGGAACCTCTCCTACTATGAGTTTTTTAAGTCCGGTAAATATCAATGTAGAGGCAAAGGCGGTCTGCTCGGTTGCATAAGAGAGTGTTTCGCTAGCACTAAGTTCAAGCTTATGTGAAACTCCCGCACTTCCTATGCCAATCATCTTTTTCTCAATAACCTCATTAAACATATTTGTAGTCTGCGTTATTTTTGGGCTTAGAGTTATAAAATGGATATATCCGGCTCTCTCTACTTCTAAACTTAGTAAGCCTTCAGATGTCTCAATAACTTTTGCCATCTCTTTCCATGTGGTAATTGGAGTGCCGTTTATAGAGCGAATCTTATCGTTCGTCTCAAGCCCCGCAACAAATGCCGGAGAATCTTTTACGACTTCCCCTATTACAGGGGAGAGGATGTTCGGTCCGCCAAGAGCAATAACAAAGTAAAGAACAAATGCCAAAGCAAAGTTTGCAAGCGGACCGGCAAGTAGGATGAAAATCTTTTGAGAGGGTGTTTTTACATTATAGCTATCTTCATCATAGCTCTTCTTTGTAGGGTCAGAGTCGTCTTGACCCTTCATTCTTACATAGCCGCCAAGCGGTATAATTGCAATTTTCCACTCAGTTCCCCATCTCTTAAAGGAGGCAACCCTTCGACCAAAACCTATGCTAAAAACCTCTACGTAAACTCCCATAGCACGCGCTGCAAAGTAGTGACCGAGTTCATGAAAAAATATAAGTGCGGAGATTACTATTAAAGATACTAAAAAACTCATTATTTTTTAACTCCCAAAAGTGCGGCTCTAAATCCCCAGAGATACTCAAAGCCTGAGTAGAGTGTTAATGCTACGGCAAGCCAAAGAAGTTCACTTCCAAGAGGCCAGTGCATAAGTAAAAATCCGATGGCAATCATCTGAACCACAGTCTTTACTTTTCCAGACCATGAAGCTTTTACACTTAACCCTTCACTTACGGCTACCGTACGGATGCCTGTTATAAAGAGTTCACGGATTATTATGATATATATTGCCCATGCACTCGCTTCGCCAATCATCATAAGTCCTAAAAATGCGGCAATTATAAGCATTTTATCAGCTAGCGGGTCTATAATCGCGCCAAGGATTGTCATCTGATTCCACTCTCTTGCAATATAGCCGTCAAAAAAGTCAGTCACGCTTGCTAATACAAACAGAAGTGAAGCAAAGTAGTAGTTCCATGTAACGTGATAACCCATATCTGTAAAGTAATCGGGATTTAGTATTACCCAAAACATAATAGGAGCTAAAACAATACGTGAAGATGCCAAAATATTAGGTAGATTTAACAAAAACAGCCTTATTAATTAATTCTGTATTTTAACTTTTTGGCTCTTAATTTAGGCTTGACATTATCTTAATCTCTAAGGTATCATTAACCTAATATTGGAGCAGGTTAATAAAATGGATTTAAAAAAGATACAAGAGGCAGTTCTCTCGCATACACGCTATATTAAAGATATTTCAGTTGTCATGCATGATGGGTATCCATTTGCGATTGTCTATCCCGATTTTGATGCGCTAAAAGAGGCAAAAATCATAAATATAAAAGAGGAGATAAGGTGGTACGCTATTGAGCTTTATAATATGAAAGCTCCACAGCCGAAAAAGATAAAGGGCTTTAAAATTATAACTGATAAGCTTGCCAAATGTGCATCAAATGAGTTGCATGAGCCAGACGATGAGGTTTATAGAGTTTTAAAATCATACATAGAGTCTTTGACTAAAAAGAGAGTTTCTCTATCTTGCCATCTAGAACTTGATCTTGAACTTGACTCACTTAATTATGTAGAACTTTTTGTATTTATAGAAGAGAGTTTTGGAGTAAAGATGGATGAGGCGCTCTTCTCTGGCATGATGATATTTGAGTCTCTTTATATTTATGTAAAAGAGCACTGCTTATATGTAAAGCCTGTAATGCCTGATTGGGAAGAGCTTTTAAGAGAAGAGATTGATGAGAAGTTAATATACTCTCCGCTAATCATGTCTCTTTACAAGAGTATTCTCAATCCGCTCTTTAGGCTATACTTTCGTCTTGAGATAAGAGGAGTTGAGAATCTTGTATCTTCTCCATGTATTATTGCGCCGTCTCATCAAAGTATGCTTGATGGTTTTTTAATAGAGTCTGCTCTTCCTTATAAAATCTTAAAAAAAACCTTTTTTCTGGCATATAAGCAGGTTTTTGGGACTAAGCTACTAGAGCCGATATCTAAACATGGGCAGACTATTTTAATAGATGCAAATGAGAACTTAAAAGAGACAATGATTTACTGTGCGCTTCCTATAAAAAGTAAAAATAATTTAGTAATTTTTCCCGAGGGTGCAAGAACTCGTGATAGAAAACTTTTGGAGTTTAGACCATACTTCGCGATGCTCTCTAAAACATTTAGCGTGCCAATAATCCCCGTTGTAATTGACGGCAGCTATGAAGCTCTTGGAGCAGGAATGCTTTTTCCAAGACCTAGAAAGATAAAGGTAACATTCTTAAAACCTATAGAACCGCGTTCAATGGATTATAGTGAGATAATAATTAAGGTAAGAGAAGCCATAAGGAGTGAGCTAGAGACTTCTACATAAGTGCGTCATGTAGCTCTTTTTCTCCCTTTTTCTCATCTACAAAATATAGTAAAACTCCTCCAGCAATAAATAAAATAGAGATAGAAGCGATAGAGACTCTTGAGTTTTGGCTAAGAAGTGCTACAACAGCGATAAGAAGCGGTCCAAAAATTGCGGCAAATTTGCCTACGAAGTTATAAAAACCAAAAAACTCCGCCGCATACTCTTTTGGAATCATTCTTGAGTAGTAGGAGCGGCTAAGTGCTTGAATACCGCCTTGAACAAGGGCAATCATAACAGCAAGAATATAAAATTGATAGACCTCTTTCATGCTAACAGCCAATATGATTATAAGAAGATATATAAAAAGGGCAAGAAAAATCGCACCTTTTGTACTTAGATAGATTGATATATGTGTAAAGGCAAGTGTTGCGGGGAATCCGACAAACTGAACAAGCAAGAGAGCCAAAATAAGATTTGACGAGTCAAAGCCAAGCGCCATTCCATAATCAACCGCCATTCTTATAATAGTATCTACGCCGTCTATATAGAGCCAGTAAGCTACCAAAAAGAGGGAGAGATGTCTGAGTTGTCTGATTTTGGAAAAAGTTTTTTTTAGTCTTAAATACCCACCTTTTAGTTTTGTTGTTGTGCTAACGTGTCTGCTTTTCTCCTCTTTTACAAACAGAAGCAGAGGAGTTGAGAATAGCGCCCACCAGAGTGCTACACTAACAAACGATGCTTTTATAGCAGCAGCTTGATTCTCAAATCCAAAAAATGCAAAATCCTGGAACATCCATACGTTTATACTAAAGAGGACGCCTCCACCGAGATAACCGAGTGAAAAACCAAGTCCCGAGACAAAATCTACATTTTTTTTGGTTGAGACAGATTGTAAAAGTCCGTCATAAAATATGTTTGAGCCCATAAAGCCTATATTTCCAAGTATATATAAAAAAAGTGCCGCTTGCCACTCTCCTACTCCGACAAGCGAGAGCATAGCACTCATCAAGATGCCCAGATAAGCAAAGAGGAAAAGGTATCTTTTTTTAAGTGAATGAACATCCGCAATTGATCCAAGCAGCGGAGCGATTAGCACGATAATAAGGCTAGAAATTGAGCTTGCAAATCCAAGATGGGCGGTACTTGTGGTAGCTGCTACATCAGCGCTGTAGTAAGATTTAAAAAAGAGCGGGAAAAAACCTGCCATCACGGTAGTGGCATAGGCAGAGTTAGCCCAGTCGTAAAGTGCCCAAGAGTAGATAGTTCTCTTACTTGTTTGCATAAGCGCCTCTGTTTAGTTTTGCATCAATTTTACCACAAAAGCAGAGTTGGTATGAAATAAATGATAGAATAGTGTATGAAATTCTTGGAACTATTAAATCACACTTCTCTTGTTGCCGCTCATAGAGGTGCCCGCTTGGTTGCTCCTGAAAATACGTTAACGGCTCTTAAAGAGAGTATTGGCAGATGCGATTTTATTGAGATAGATGTACAGCTAAGCAGAGATGCTGTTGGGGTTGTCATGCATGACGATACGTTAAAGAGAACCACGGATGTAGCAAAAATTGCCGCTTTTAAAGATAAAGAGCCATATAGAGTTTGCAACTTTACTCTTGAAGAACTCTCTATGCTAGATTACGGAAGCTGGTTTTACAGAGATGATAACCATAAAGAGCCACTTCTTACTCTAAAGAGAGCGCTGGAGTTTATAAAAGCCAACGATATCTTTATGAATGTAGAGATTAAAGATATAAGTGACTGTTTTGAGGATATAATTGTTGTAGAGTCGATTGTAAAAGAGATACAAGATAGTGGAAGTCGGCAAAATATTTTACTCTCATCTTTTAGACATGAGTATATGAGAGCATTTAAAAAGAGACTTCCTGATGTGCCTACAGCTGCTTTGGTTGAGGGAAGAGGTGCTTTCAATCTCCTTGAGTACTTAAGAAAATTGAAAGTGGATGCTTACCATTTTGATGATAAATCAGTAGATGAAAAAACGGTTAAAATGCTAAGAGAAGCAGGGTTTTTTCTAGGTGTTTATACCGTTAATGACCCAAAACGCGCAAAGGAGCTCTTTGAGATGGGTGTAAATTATATATTTAGTGACTCTTTAGACAACAAGTTGCAGAGGTATGATATATGAATTATGAAGAGTTACAAAAGGCACTAGAAGTCTTAGATATTGTGACGCGTATAACACAATCCGAACTTAAAGAGAGGTACCTTGAGCTCTCTAGAATCTATCATCCGGATATGCCTGAGGGGAATGAAAAGAAGTTTAAAGAGATAAATGAAGCATATAAGCTAGTAGATGAGTATATGCAAAACTATAGATTCTCTTTTGACGAGGATGAGTTTTATACGCAAAACCCTTTTTCAAGAAAATCAAAAGATTGGTTTTATAACTTTTAAGGAGCAAGCATGATTGATGGATATTTTAAAGAGGCAAACAACAAAATGGTTGATTATCTTGTCGATGTCGGTGCACTTAAGTCAAGTAGGATTATAGAAGCTTTTAGAAATATAGATAGAGCAGATTTTGTATCAGATAGAGATTCTATTGATGTTTATGCAGATTATCCTCTTAGTATAGGTAATGGACAAACAATCTCTCAGCCAAGAACTGTAGCTATGATGCTTGAGATGCTCTTGCCAAATGAGGGAGATAGAATTTTAGATATAGGAAGCGGCTCAGGATGGACAACAGCGCTTTTAGCTTATATTGCAGGAGAGGGTGGCTCTGTTGTAGGAGTTGAGAGAGTTGGTGAGCTTGTGAAATTTGGAAGCGGCAACTTAAAGAAGTATAAATTTAAAAATGCTAAGATAGTAGAAGCTAAAGAGGAGTTAGGCGTAGTCGGAGAGAAGTTTGATCGTATTTTAGTCTCAGCGGCGGCGGATGAACTTCCGCTTGAGCTTATTAAGCAGTTAGAAGTCGGCGGAAAACTTGTTATTCCGATTCAAAATTCAGTTTTTGAAATTATAAAAAAAGCGGATGGAAGCTTTTATAGTAACGAGCATTACGGCTTCAGATTCGTTCCGCTGATTTATTGATAACTTATTGAGTCTGACACGAAAGTGCCAAGCCTCAGTTTCAATTTATGAAGTAAAATTAAGGAGCAAAAGATGTCACAAACAGCATGGCTTAGTAAAAAGCTCGATAGTGGTAAGATTTTGTGTCAGGCATGTGCGCATGCATGTAAGCTTGATGATGGTGAGTACGGTATATGCGGGGTTAGAAAAGTTGAAGATGGGGAGCTTAAACTCCTTGTTTACGGACTAGCAGCTGCAGTAAATATTGATCCGGTAGAGAAAAAACCGATGTTCCATTTTTTGCCAAAGAGCAGAGTATTTTCGGTAGGAACGGTTGGGTGCAATCTCTCATGTCAGTTTTGTCAAAACTTCGATATATCGCAATATCCAAAGGAGCATGGACATAAAATAGTCGGTCGTGAATTTCCTCCCCAAAAAATTGTTGAAGCGGCAGTTGAGAGCGATTGCAAGTCAATTGCATACACCTACAATGAGCCGATAGTCTTTTTTGAGTACACTTATGACACGGCAAAACTCGCCCATGCAAAAGGGATAAAAAATATCTATGTAACAAGCGGTTATGAGACAAGAAAAGCAATTGATCTACTTGAACCTTATATAGATGGAATGAATATCGACATCAAGAGTTTTTCAGATGAGTTTTACAAAGAGATTTGCGGTGCAAGACTAAAGCCCGTACTTGAAGCTGTAAAATATGCTCATGAGAAGGGAATTTGGATAGAGATAACAACGCTTCTCATTCCCGGCAAAAATGATTCTGATGAAGAGATACGAAGCATAGCAAAATTTATAGCAGAGCTTGATACGGCTATACCGTGGCATCTCTCGGCGTTTCATCCAACTTACAAGATGCTTGATGTCTCTCGCACTCCAGAATCAACTCTCCTTCGTGCTTATAAGATAGGTCAAGAGGAGGGGCTGAAATATCTTTATGTCGGTAATGTAGATAATGGAGATTTTGAATCTACATATTGTCCAAGCTGTAAAAACAGGGTAATTAATAGAAGCGGAAATATTGGACAGTTTGTAACAAATGAACTTGATGAAAACGGTAAGTGCCCATATTGTAGCTACATGTTAGAGGGAGTGTGGCACTAAAGTACTCTTTTTAGTTTGGTTAACTCTTATTGGTTATGATTGAGTAGTGTTAAGTGTTATTTTGAACTTGTAAAGGGTTGAAATATGGTACGTTTATTTTTTTTATTTCTATTAACTCTTTTACCGCTTTTTGCAACTAGCTCTCTTGTAGTAAAACTAGAGATAAAAGGTGCAATAGGACCGGCTAGTAGTGAGTATCTAAAAGATAGCATGGTTTTTGCAAAAGAAAAAAGTGCCGACATGATTTTAATAGAGCTAGATACTCCCGGTGGTCTCTCTTCATCTATGCGTCAAATGATTCAAGATATTACAAATAGCCCCATACCCGTTATCACTTATGTCTCTCCAAAAGGTGCTAGAGCTGCAAGTGCCGGTACATATCTTCTTTATGCTTCTCATGTTGCGGCTATGTCGCCTGCTACTAACTTGGGAGCTGCAACTCCGGTTAACTTAATGCCTACGCAAAAGCCAAATGATTTAAATAGTAGTTCCACCTCAACGCTTGAGAAAAAAGCAATAAATGACTCCTTGGCATATATTAAAAGTTTAGCGCAGCTAAATGATAGAAATATCTCATGGGCACTCTCGGCGGTAGAGGAGTCAGAAAGTCTATCTGCAAATGATGCTCTAAAGTATGGTGTTATTGATTTAATTGCCCAAGATACAAATGAGTTACTAGATAAACTTGATGGCAGAGTGCTAATTATCTCGGGCAAAAGCATAGTTCTTAGGAGTAAAGGTGCTCTGATAGAAAATTTTGAAGCTAATTGGAAAATCAAGTTCTTATCTACTGTGACAAACCCAAATATTGCCTATATTCTTATACTTATAGCAATATACGGTATATTTTTTGAGTTGATGAATCCCGGTTCTATTTTTCCTGGAGTCGTAGGGGCTATTTCGGGTGTAATCGCACTATATGCACTAAATATGATACCTTTTAACTATGCAGGATTGTTGCTTATACTATTAGGGATATCCTTTATGATAGCAGAGGTTTTTGTTGCTGGCTTTGGTGTGCTTGGTATTGGAGGAGTTATCGCTTTTACATTTGGTTCACTTCTGCTTTTTGATGCAGATACGCTTGGACATACTATCTCAATACCGCTAGTTATAGCTTTTGCAATATCAAGCCTTGCTTTTTTTATATTTATAATAAAACTTTTTTTAAGCTCAAGAAAAGTTAAATTAGTAAGCGGTGCAGAGGATATGATTGGCGCAGAAGTTGAGGTAATAAAATCTAATGAAAGAGGTTATACAGTACGTTATCAAGGAGAGATATGGAGTGCCGTGAGTAAAAATAAACTAACTGTTGGTCAGAGAGTTAAGATTGTAGAACTTAATGGACTTGTTTTAAGTGTCAAACCAGTAAAGGAGTAAGTAATGTTTTTTGATTTTAATATAGCAATAATATATGTGCTATTTTTTGTAGTTGCTTTTTTAGCAGTTGCTATTCGTATTTTGCGTGAATATCAAAGAGGTGTAATCTTTACACTTGGGCGTTTTACGGGCATAAAAGGACCGGGACTTATTATTTTAGTTCCGTTTATTCAGCAGATGGTTAGAGTAGATTTACGGACAATTGTTCTGGATGTTCCTTCTCAAGATGTTATCTCCCAAGATAATGTCTCAGTGCATGTAAACGCAGTTGTGTATTATCGTGTCATTGATCCGCAAAAAGCAATCATTCAGGTCGAGGATTTTAATATGGCTACAAGCCAGTTAGCACAAACTACTCTTCGCTCTGTTTTGGGTGGACATGAGCTTGATGAGATGCTAGCTGAGAGAGAACGCCTTAACCACGATATACAGGAGATTTTAGATAAACAGACCGATGCGTGGGGGATTAAAATCTCCAATGTCGAGATTAAACATATTGACCTTGATGAGAGTATGGTTCGTGCAATTGCAAAGCAGGCAGAAGCAGAGCGTGAGCGTCGTGCAAAAGTCATCAATGCAAAAGGAGAGGTTGAAGCGAGCGAGAATCTTCTTGAAGCTGCAAATAAACTTAGTCAAAATGATTTGGGAATACAGCTTCGTTATCTCCAGACTATGAGTGATATTTCAAGCGATAAGACAAACACTATAGTTTTTCCGTTTCCTACAGACTTTAGTAGGTTTTTTAGAAGCAGTATAAAGGAGTAGCTAGCTTTAGCTGCTCCTTTAGTGGTTTATTTTTCTATTTAGAGTTTTTTCAACAGAAACAATCTTGGTTTTTAGTCTATTTTTTGTATTTTTTCTAATGTCAAACTTCAAAGATGAGTAGACTCTATCACACTCTTGGAGTTGTTCATACGCTAACTCAATGATAGCAAGAGCTTCTTTCATGCTCTGTGTTTCAATTACGGTTCCCATAGGAGTTAGCTGATATGCCACGCCTGATTTGTCTATTGCGTCTATAACTTTTGCGACTTGCTTAGAAACTGATGAGCCGTATCTGCACTCATCTGATGTGGGGAACATGCTAAACTCTAATAATACGCTTGTCAAGGGGGTCTCCTTTGTTGGATTTTTTAATTATATCAAACAATGGTAAAATATATATTTCTTTAATTATTTAGTAGCAAAGGGCTTGATATGGATAAAAAAAAATCATTAGAAATTGAGATTTTTGATAACATAGATAAGGAGTTTGAAGAGGAGTTTTATAACTATTCAGAAACTCTGGAGTATGCAAAAGGCACATCTCCCTTTCTAAGCAATGATTTGTTGAAATATTTTTATATAGTCCTAGACGGGAAGATAAAAACATATCAGATAAATTTTGAGAACTCTAAAGAACAAACCCTTTTTATTTATCAAAGAGGGGATATGTTTGATATCGTATCTCTTCTAGATAAAGAGCCGCATGAGGTTATATATGAAGTTTTACAAGATTGCATAGTTTTACGACTGCCAATAGAAAAAGTTAGATTTTGGGTCAACGGTAGTACATCTTTTAAGAATTTTTTTTTCCCGTATGTAGCTTCTAAAATAAGATATACTGAGAATTTGGCTACAGAGCTCTCTTTATATAGCGTAAAGGAGAGATTAATGCATCTGCTTGTCGAGAGTATTAATCCAAATAGCCATTTTAAGTATAAACTACTAAACAACCTATCAAACGGCGAGATATCTAAACTGCTTGGAACTGTTAGGCATGTAATCGAGAGAGCAATCAAAGAGTTAAAACAGGAAAAAGTAATAAAAACAAGCAGAAAAAACATAACAGTTATAAATGTTGAAAAACTTCTTGAAAAAACAACTAAAATGCTACATAAGTAGCATAACTTATTTTTTAAATGGTATATAATATCTCTAACTTAAACGAAAGAGTTTGAGTAAATATATTATTTATCAAGGAGATAGCAATGTTGATTTCAAGATATTTAACTCCCACAGAGTCATATAAAAGAAGAGTAGGAGTTGACTTTTTTAATGATTTTTTAAACTCCCTAGAAGATGTGAGCAAGAGTGACGCTTTGGCTGACTTTAAACCTTCGGTAAATACAAGAGAAGGCAAAGAGGCTTATCATGTAGATGTTGATTTACCGGGTGTTAAAAAAGAGGATATAGATATAAGCGTTGAAGATAATACTCTTTGTATATCCGGAAAAAGAGAGACAAAAGAAGAGGTTAAAGAGGAGGATTATTACAGAGTAGAGAGTAGCTACGGTAAGTTTCAAAGAAGCTTTACTCTTCCTGAGAATATAGATGCAGAAAACATAAGAGCAGCTTGTGAAGATGGTGTACTTGAAGTTATAATCCCAAAACTTAAAGTTATAAAAAACTCTGCTAAAAAAATAGAGATTAAGTAATAGGAGCAAATTATGGATATTGTAAAAAGTTCAAAAAAGCTTATGAATAAAGTTGAAGAGAAGGTTGAAAAAGGGATGGATGTCGTAAAAGATACATTTGACAATGTGGCTAGACATCTACCTTTTGCTAACTTGGCAAAGCACTCAGATGATACTTTTAGCATAGAGGTTGATTTACCGGGTGTTAAAAAAGAGGATATTGACATAAAAGTAGAAGATGGATACTTGACTATAAGTGCGCAAAGAAAATATAAAAACGAAGTAAAAGAGGATGATTATTACCTTTGTGAGTCAAGTTTCGGAATGTTCTCTAGAAGCTTTGCAGTATCTGAGAATATAAACAAAGATAACATAGATGCAAAGTATGAAAACGGTAGGTTATATATAACCCTTGAAAAAGCAGAGTCTAAAAAAGCGAAAAAAATCGATATAAAATAGTGTTGAAAATTCCGCCTCAATCTAATAAAATAATATTAAGATTGGCAGCGGGATTTTATACTTTTTACTTCAATAAAGAGATGATTTTATCTAAAATATTCTTATCATCAAAATCTCTTCCGCCTATGGCTTTATAAACAATATCTCCTTTTTTATCTACTACAAATGTGCTTGGCAGTCCAATTGCTCCCCACTTTTGCATAGTTTTTGAATCTTTATCATAGAGAACATTAAAGGTTAGGGGTGGTTCTACGTCGTTCATAAATGAGAGCACAGGATCTTCATCTTCCCCGACATTTACAGCTAAGACAACTACGCCTTTGTCCTTTAAACCTGAGTATAATCTCTCAAGTGAACCCATCTCTTTTCTGCAAGGCGGACACCAAGTCGCCCAAAAGTTTACTATGACAACTTTACCTTTTAAATCTTCTATATTTATAATCTCTTCTTCTGTATCTTCTAGTTTTAAACTTGGAGCAACTTTTGATGGAGAGACTTCCGTAAAGTGTTTTGTTAATCCTGCTTGATTAGCTTTTAAGTTTAATGCACCCAATAAAGCTAAAATTATTAGTGATTTATATATATTATTTAACACAATTAATTCCTTCTATTGTAAGTTCATGATGTTTACCTTTTACATCCCAAACTACCGTTATATCAAAGCTGCTTCCTAATGGTAAATCTACAGACAACATCCCTTGATTCCAATCACCTTTTGGCTCATACACCTGCTCCTCCGGCATTTGGGCTAATCTAAAAGCTATCCATGCAGATGGATTTGCTTTAGTTGCTTCTAGCCAATAATCATTTGTTCTTATAGGGTATGAAATGCCATCTTTTGTAGCAAACCAATTTTTGCGAAGATAATGAATAGTATCTATTTCATTGTTATTTTTTAAAGTAGTTGTATAGACACAAGTCTCAGAGTAAGGTTCAATCTCTTCTAAACTAAATCCCCTAGCAATATAAAAGGCACCAACAGCAGTCGCATTTATCTGATTTATCGTAAATGTAACGCCATCTTTTGTTTTTTGCTCGGCAAAACTAACTGTTGAGATACCTACAATGGCGAAAAATATTAATAATACTGTCTTATTCAAAATGTAAGTACCTTATCACTTTTAATTACCCACTCAGCTAAAATTTGCATAGTTGAAGAGATATTCTCATCAAAGTAAGGCTCATTTTTAAAAATACCACATCGCGCATTGCATGTACCGCATGCTTGAAGCTTAACACCATCAGCATACATTTTTTTTAGCATATCGACTAAGTCATAATCATAACTCTGCGGCTTCATGCTCTTATCTCTTGCCAAATCGACTGCATCATTCATCAAAAATATATTAACATCTTCTCCATTTTTATGAAGCGTATCTGCCAAACGCAAGGCATTCCAAGTAATATCACTCCCATCATAGGGCTGATAGTTTAATACTATAGTAACCATTTTATTTTCTCCTAATTATTTTTGTGGGCATACTCATGGATGTTTGAGAATTTTAAATAGCTTTTATGCTTCCACATTTTAGTACTAAATCTATCTATACCATTTTTAGCCAAACAGGTACAGGATTACTAATCATATCTAAAACAGGAGATGTTTTCTTGACATATTCAAATAATTTTTCTAGCTCCTCTTTGGAAGCATCCGCATCTACAATGCAAGTTACTGAGATATTTTCATAGCCTGCTCTATTTGCATCTGAGAGTCCAAGAAAGGCTTCTAGATTAATGTCGCCTTCTAGATTAAATTGTAAAGATTTAATAGTTATATTTTGAGCCGAAGCATTATAAACAAACCCTGTACATAAGCAAGAAGCCAGAGCATGCAGCAAGGCTTCTACCGCATTTGCTCCATTGTCTGAACCAAGTAAAATAGCCGGTTCATCTCCCTCTATGATTAATGCTTTTTTGCGGGAGGTGTTTTCTGTTTTAGCTCCATAAAAATCTTTGATTTTAGTTTGACAATGACCACCGCTAATCCAATTTGTCTGAGAACGAAATTGAAATTTTGCTATTTCAGGATCTTCTTTAATTGCCTCAATTGTTCCTATTAAGTTCTCAACATTGACCCCATTTTTTATATTTGCTTTAGCGCTCATGCTACTTCCTTTTTTAAATTTGCCTTATAGAAAACAGATTTTGATTCAAAACGTTAAGTGAAGGTTAACGTTAATTTTAATCTAACTAGGCTTAAATGAAAATAAATAGGATTGTATGTTTTATCTTGAACTATGACAATGGGTATTAAACTGAACTTTACAAAACGATAGGGTATAATTTGTAGTACTAAAAAAAGATTTAAAGAGGTAATAATGGAGTATAAAATGTCTGAATTAGTTGCAAAAACAGATGTGCCAAAATCAACTATTCTCTATTATATTCGAGAGGGTTTACTTCCTCAAGCAAAAAAGATTAAATCAAATGTGCACCGTTATAGTGATGAACATATTGAGCTTATAAAATATATTCAGTATATGCAAAAACAACTAGGGCGCTCAATCGAGCAGATACGCTACTCTATACAAAATAGAAATAAATCTTTTTCTAGCTCATTTCAAATGTTAGAGCCGCTAATGAATACTTTAAGCGGGCTGCCCTCATACGTAGAATATTTTACTAAAGAACAATTTATAAAAAAATTTGATTTAGACAAAGACTTAGTAGAAAAACTCCTAAAAGACTCTATTTTAGTACCAACCTCAAGTGATTCTTTTACAGAAAAAGAGTTCTCTATTGTAGAGTTAGTTATGAATTATCAAAAAGTTGGTGTTAGTTATGAAATCTTAAAATCTTATGCCTTACATGCAAACAAACTAAGTAAACTTGATCATCTTATAAAACTTCAACTATGTGAAGCAAGAACTGATGAAAACTTCTCAAGTGTTTGGAATATAATGTTTGAGACTTTTTTTAATGCAAAAGAGTATATTTTTAAAAGACACACTTATAAACTACTTCTTAATGACTTGAAAAATGAGGTATTGGAATCTAAAGAAGCAGAAAAACCGATGTAAAATAGCATCTTGTTAGCTTCTTGCCGTAAGGCAAGAAACTTTAAAACATATTTACTACACCATAATCAAGCATCTCTTCAAACTGTTCAGGAGTAAGAACGGCTTTTACTTTTTCAATGCAGCCTAGATGTAATTTTGTCAGCTCAGCTCTTAGCTTTGCTATTTCATCGACAGCAGGATATAGCGCTGTTACATTTTGACTCTTATGCTCAAAAGAGACTTTTTGCATTAAATCAAGTTCAAGTTTTTTAATAACAAGAGCTTTTTTTGCAGCCTCTGCCATCAACTCGGTTTTTATTTTAAGTATGGCGTCAATTTGTTCTTGTGATAACTCCAAGTTAGAGCTAGATGGGTCATAAAGCGTCATTCCAACTAGGTAAGGAAGGTTTTTTGGTATTAAAAAGTAGTCTTTTGGAAAATTCTCTTTTCCTACAAACGCCCCTGCAGGACCAGCTATTTTCTCCATTTTAACTACGTCTTGTATAGGAGCAGGAAGATTTGGCTCTGCTACTGCTGACACGCTTAGCATTAAAGAAAGTAATGCAACTTTTGTTACTGTTTTCATATATGTTCCCCTTTAGATGTGGTGCCTTCATTATACAGCCCTATATCCAATGAAAACTAAATAGTTTAAAATTATCGGCTTAGTTCAATCGCTTTTTTTACACAAGAGTCTAAAGATGTAGTCTCAGAGACATAGGGAATTATATTGGGTGGAAAATATTTTTTTGTAGTGTGCCCGATTGAGACCGCTTTATAGCTCTCATCCCATAGTGCATTTTTTAAAAAACACTCTATGGTAGAGGGGGAGGAGAAGATAATTACGGAGTTTTTTGGAAGTTTTATCTTTTTTTTAATATCTACACAGACTGTTTGATAAACAATTGCCTCATCACAGAGTACGCCGCTTGTATTAAGCGTATTTACTAGATTTGAAACAACTTTTGAACCTCTTATGTAGAGTACTTTTTTATTTTTCAAAAGAGGAACTAACTCATCTGCAAACTCGTTTCCATGTTTTTCTTTGCTTACAAATTTTATTTTTGCACCTAAGTTGCTTGCAACCTTAGCAGTTTGAGGAGCAATAGCATAAATGGGTTTTGTTTTCCACGACTTATTGTATGAGTTTAGAGACAAAATAGCATTTTTAGAGGTAAAGATAATAGCATCATATTTTGAAAAGTTGATTTCAGTTTTTATAGTTTCAATCTTAATAACAGGGAGGTTTTTCGCCCATTTTACTTTTTTATCATTTAGTACATATATATTTAAAGTGCTATTTCGTATGTTTTCAACAAAAGAGCTAATGTACCTTTTAATTTTTGAAAAAACATTATCTTTTGCATTTAGTACAAGTGATTTTTTCTCATCCACAAAAAAATTTATATTATGTTTACTTAACAAGTATGTTATTTTGATAAGTTCTTCAAATATGTGATCATTTGAATAGGTTCTATCGAGTATAAAAGAGTTACTGCTCTTTTCATACTCATAATAGATAAGATTTAAAGGCTCAATAAGTTTTTCTATGTTTTTCATGGTAGAGATAATAACATCATCTTAGTAAATATTTTTACTGAAATGTAGTTCCACCGTCAACTACGATAGTCTGTCCGGTAAGCCAAGATGAGCCATCTTTGCAAAGAAACAGACATGCGCCCGTCAAATCTTCTGCAACCCCCATTCTAGATAGTGGGGAGCGACGTATCACTTCACTCTTGACCTCTTCATAATTTGGAAAAGCCTTTAGCGCATCAGTGTCAATCGGTCCACCGCTTACCGCATTTACGCGTATATTTTTTTCACCTAACTCTGCAGCTGCATAACGAACCATAGCTTCAACAGCCGCCTTATTTGCTCCATGCCCTGCATAGTTTGGGGTATATACAAGATTACCGGTAGAGCTCATGCTTATAATGCTTCCGCCACCTGTTTTTTCCATTCTTTTAGCAGCCTCTTGTGCACCGACTACAAAAGCATCAACAGTTGCAGTGTAGATGTTGTTTAAACCTTTTGGCTTAAGCCTCATAAAAGGACCAAATCCACCGACTACTGCACGACCGGAGATAATAGCGTTTGATATAAAAAAGTCTAGTCTGTCAAAATCTTCATCAAAAAGTTTATATACATCTTGGTAAGTTAACGGTTCTAAAATATCTAGTTTGTAAGCACGGGCTTTAACGCCATATTTTGATTCTATGTCAGCAATTATCTCATTTGCAGTATCCGCTTTTGTTGCATAAGTAAATGCCACATCACACCCTTCTTGAGCAAAAGCATATACGATTGCTTTGCCGATTCCACGAGTTCCGCCACTAACAAATAGAGTTTTTCCTCTCATTTCATAATCCTTTAATTTCATAATTTTTCATAGCACTCTCTAGTTTTTTCATATTTTGCGCACTAGGAGCAACAAGAGGAAGTCTGTACTCTAGAGTCTTGAGTAATCCTGCAATATACATAGCGGCTTTTATCATGATAGGGTTTGATTCTATAAATAGAGCTTTGTTGATTGAAAAAAGCTTGTCATTTATAGCCTTTGAGGCTTTAAAATCACCACTAAGAGCAAGGCGTACCAACTCACTTTTTAAATCGGGAAGTAGATTTGCTGAAACAGAAGTTATGCCTGCTCCGCCGTTAGCAAGCATAGGGTAGTCAATAGCATCATCACCTGAGAAAACTTTAAGTTCAGGTCTGCGCGAGAGAAGTTCCACGCTTCTCTCAAGGCTTCCTGTCGCTTCTTTAATGCCGTATATGTTTTTAACATCATCAAATAACCTTATAACGGTATCGGCAGTTATGTCAACAACGGTACGCCCCGGTACATTATATAGCATAAAAGGGAGTTCGCTAACAGATTCGGCAACAGCCTTGTAGTGTTGGTACAGTCCCTCTTGAGACGGTTTAACATAGTAGGGTGCAACAGAAAATATTGCATCAACTCCACACTTTTGTGCTGTTTTTGCGGCTTCTATTGCTTCTGCGGTTGAGTTGCTTCCTGCGCCCGCAAGAACTTTTGTATCAGTTCCTTTGCAGACCTCTACGGCTATCTCCATGCATCTTTTATCCTCTTCGTAAGTAAGAGTAGCACTCTCACCGGTAGTTCCAACCGGACATACTGCATTTATGCCGTTTTTAATCTGTCTTTTTATCAGATCCGCATAAGTCTGTTCATCCAGTTTTCCATTTTTAAATGGAGTAATTAGCGCAGTCGTTGAACCTGTTACTATATTCATCTAGTTTCCTTTTTTAAAATTAGTGTTGTTGATTTGTCAAAATCAAAGTACTTTTGTGCAACTTCTTGTACATCTTCTTGTCTGATTTTTTCAATATTCTCTTCATATGTTAAGAGTGGTGTCAAATCTCCACGTACAAGGTAGCTTCCAAAAAGGTTTGCTACCGAGGTTGAGCTCTCTAGTGAGTAGATGAAGTCCGCTTTTGAGTTTATTTTTACCTTCTCAAGCTCTTTTTGTGACACAGGCTTATTTTTTATAAGTTCTATCTGTTTTATAAGCTCATGTTCAACATCCTCAGCTTTTACTCCCGGGTTACAAGTAGCTAAAAATATAAAAAGCCCCGGATCTATATTTTCCATATTGTAAGCATAAACACTATTAACAAGATGTTTTTTGTCTATGAGTTCTTTATAGAGTCTAGAGCTTTTTCCCGAAAATAGTATTTCAGAAATTGCACTAAGTGTCACTTGGTCTTTATGTTTAAAGTTAGGAATATGAAATGTAATAGCAATCATTTCAACTTCACTCTCTTTTTTAATTATGACTCTTTTTGGACCATCTTGCTCTGGCTCTACAAACTTAAACTCAGGGATTGTAGTTCCGTTTTTAATATCTCCGAACTCTTTTTTGGCTTTTTTAAAGACCTCTTTTGGATCAACATCGCCCGTTACCATTAAAATGGCATTGTTTGGCTGGTAGTAAGTTTTGTGAAAATCTTTAATATCTTGAAGTGCCCATGTCTGAATATCGTTCATAAAACCAATCGGTGTCCAGTGGTACGGATGGTAAACGTAAGCGTTGTTAAACATTGCAAAGTAGAGATAGCCAAGCGGAGAGTTTTCTGTTCTCCAGCGTCTCTCTTCTGCCACTACGTCGCGTTCAGGCTGAAACTCTTTATCTTTGAGATTTAGATTTTGCATAAGTTCTGCATAGAGCTCAAGTGATTTATCAAGATTTTTTGTACTTGATTTTATGTAGTAGTGTGTGTAGTCAAAGCTTGTAGAAGCATTATTAATACCGCCTACGCTTTTGACCTCTTTGTCAAATTCACCGGCATCTAGATTTTTTGTAGATTTGAAGTTCATGTGCTCTAACATGTGAGCTATTCCCGTTTTGCCCATAACTTCGTTTCTGCTTCCGACCTTGTAAAAAATATCGGTACTGATAACATTTGTGTTGTTCTTTAGTGGAATAACAACGATTTGCAGTCCGTTTTTAAGAGTTTTTGTTTCATATTTTGGTAGTGAAGATGACATTAGTGTTCCTAAGATTAGTGTGAGTGCTAAAAAAATTTTCATGCTATTTTCTATCCGCGCCTATTGCTTGTGTGATATTAGTATATCCATCAGCTCTTATTAGCTCTGTGAGCTCAATATTTATATTTTTTATCAAATCTGGTCCGCCAAAAATAAGTCCGCTATATATTTGAACAAGAGAAGCACCGGCTTTTATGCGTCTGTATGCCTCTTTAGCAGAGTCAATTCCGCCGACGGAGATAAGTGTGGTTTTGCCAAAGAGTTCTTTTGCCACAGCTTCAAATATCTCAAAGCTCTTTTCCTTAAGCACTGCACCGCTAAGTCCGCCTATATCTTTTGGGTTTTTTACAAGTGAGTAGTCAATAGTTGTATTTGTAGCTATTATACCATTAGCACCGCACTCTACTGCTAGTTTTGTTAATGACACCGCATCTTCTTTGCTCATGTCGGGTGCAATTTTTAGTAGTATAGGCTTGCTTGTTATGGTTTTTGTCTCAGAAAAGAGTCTTTTTATAAACTCCTCATTTTGTAAATCTCTAAGACCGGGAGTGTTTGGTGAAGAGATGTTTATTACCAGATAATCACCTAGTTCATGTAGAGCTTTTATGAGAGTTGTGTAGTCGTTTATAGCTTCAGCATCGGGGGTGACTTTATTCTTCCCTATATTTATACCAATAGGAGTAGTAAAAGGAAATCTTGTTTTTAATCTTTTTTGAACTTTTAGAAGTCCGTCATTATTAAAGCCCATCGCATTTTGAATAGTTTGCTCCTCAATATGTCTAAACATTCTAGGTTTTGGATTTCCCTCTTGAGGCTTTGGCGTAACGGTGCCTATCTCTGTAAAACCAAATCCTAAAATCTGCATACCGCGAATCATGGTCGCATTTTTATCAAACCCTGCACCAAGACCCACCGGATTTAAAAATGTACGCCCAAATAGCTCTTGCTTTAGGATATTATTTGTTATAAAGTGGGATTGTAAAAAGGGGTTAAAAGGTATCTGACAGATATTTGGCAATCTAAGTGCAAACTCCGCAAGATGATGCGCACTCTCAGGTTCGAGCTTAAATAGCCAAGGTTTTATAGTCCGGTAATCTATCATGAAGTTGCCTCTTTAGCTTTATTAAAATTTAGTGATTATACTCAAAAAAGGTAAAGGAGAGTTGATGCTCTTGGCTATTATACTAAGTGTTCTTTCTCATTTCTTAAAAATTCAAGAAAAAATACCAAAAATATTGAGAGAATTAGCCCTGTTATAAAAGCAACAGCTATGATAAGTTTTTTCTTTGGTGCATTTATTGGAGAATCATCTATATTTATATCGCCAATCTGTTTTGTCATTATGTAGTTACTATAAAAATTAGCTTTTTCTTTATGTCTGTCTAGTATAAAAGAGACAGCTTTATTTAAATCTCTTTTTATTAAATCTTTGTTGCTGTTTGAAGTAGCAAGTTCGAGTAACTTATTTGTACTTCTGGGAGTGGAAGCAGATAAGTTTTTAAATTGAGTAGATATTACAGCGGATAAATTATTAGGATTATCAAAATAGCTAGTTCCAAAATTCTCACTCTGAATTTCACCTATCTCTACTAAAACTTTACCTTGATAAATTGGTGTTGGGTTTTTCATTAAAGCATAAACAGTAGCAACAAGAGTAACCACTAAAGTTATTAAAATTATTTTTGTTTTATGTTTTATTAGAGTTTTAAAAAGTTCTCTTAAATCTATCTCATCTTTTTGTATAGCATAACTGCTGTTACTGTTCATAGTTGTTTTCCTTTATTTTACATATAAAAATAGAATAATACAAAGATACACCTTTTATCTTTCTTGCCTAATATAAGATGCTTTTATGTGCAAGTTCTAACATCTCTTTGTCTCCTGAGCTGTCTCCGTAAGCGTAAACTACTTTATAATCTTCTACTTTTAAAAACTCTTTTATGCGACTCTCTTTCTCTTTACCGTGGCAGTTTTTAGTTAAAAACCTGCCGGTAAATTCTCCCTCTTTAAACTCAAGCCGAGTTGAGAGAAGTTCTATGTTGTTTTTATCACACCATGGCTGTAGCCAACACTGCATTGAAGCGGAGACTATAACGACTCTATCGCCGTTACTTTGATGCTCTCTTAAGATATTTAACCTCTCTTGATTTATAATCAAATCAAGCTTTTCATGAGAGAAATCTCTAGCTCTTTTTTTAAAAAGCTCCTCACTTACACCTTTGAAAAAGATTCTAAAAAGATGCTCTTTTGCTGCACTATTACTCATGATTTTTGTTTGCCAAAGAACCAAATAGGGAAGAAACTTAAACATCTTAATGAAGTACTCTTTTTTGCCTACGCTATATTTTAAAAACTCATCAAGAGAGTCTTTTGTAGTAAGTGTGCCGTCAAAATCAAAGAGTGCTAAATTCATCTACTCTCACCGCTGTAGTATCTCTCTTTAAAGTAACATCTGCCAATCGGAAGCCATTTGGGGATATTATAGAACTTCTCATTTTGAAAATCAAGATATAGCATTTTGTAGTTTTCATAGTTAAACTTTTGGCATGAGGCTGCAAAAAAATCTGCACCTTCAACTTTAAAACTATTTAGTGTGTAGGAGCTGCAGACCTCTTGGAGCTGCTTCTCATTAATCTCTCTTTTGTTAAACAGAGTTATATCGCTCTTATCTAGAGTTCTAACATCCAATAGTTTGTCATCAAATCTGCCATATTTTGAGTTGTTAAATAGAACCGTTATCTCTTTTTTGCAGTAGTGTGAGAGAACTGAGGCAGTTGAGTAGCTGTATGTAAAAATTCTCTCATCGTCAAAAGCATCAAGCTCATTGCATATAGCTTGCGGCTTTGTGTACATGATGATATCGGAATATTTTTTATGCTCCTTTAGCAGTGACGTAGGAAGAAGTAAAATAATAAGAACAATTGCTGCATGAGCAAATGTAAAAATAGCGTTGTATTTAAAAAGCTTGGCAGATTTTTTACTCTCTAAAAATACAAAGAGTAAAAATATATACGGTATAAAAATTAAAAACCAGTGAAGTCCTATTTTGTTTTTTAGCGAGACTACCAAAAAGATAAAAAAAGCAAGGCTGAGGATGGAGATAAGTAGTTTAAGTAGTTGCGTTCTCTGGAATCTAGATTTTAGTAAATAGTAGGCTCCCCAAGGAGTTAATATATATAAAATAAGTCCAAAATAGCCAAGAACTGTACCGATGGAGTAGCTGCTATCTTCTGTTCTTGCAAAGAAGTTAAAGAGTATGTTGTTCCAGCAACTGTTGTAGTTGAAGTAAAGATTTTGGGCGATAAAGAGTGATGCAAGGACAGTAACAACAAGTACAGTTTTTATAGCTTTTAACTTGTAGATATAGAGTGAAAATATAAGCAGCGATAACATTAAAAAGAGTGCAAAATATTTACTTAAAAATGCAGAACCTAAAAATATACCCGCAAGAAGAGCGTATCTCAGCCACTCCTTTTTCTCAAGCGAATAGAGTAGAAAGAGAGTTCCTAGCGAGCTAAAAAAGAGCAGGGCGACATCATTTGTCATAAGCACAAGCAGTATGTCAACAGGGGAAGCCAAGAAAATAAGCGCTGCATAAAAAGCACTCTTTTTTTCAACTTTATAAAGAAGGGCGATTTTGTAGATGACAAAAGCGGTAACAAATGTGGTGATGACGGCAAATAGCCTGAAAAACATATGAGAATCGCTGATATAACTCATAAGATAAATAACCCAACCGACCATTGGAGGGTGATCGTAGTAGCCCATACTTAAGTTGTCTGCCCACTTAATAAAATAGGCTTCATCGCCCGTTAATGGCAGAAGTATAAGAATTAAAATCTTAAGAGCAAAGATTGCAAAGAGGGTGTTAATCTCTTTTTGATAACTCTTTATCATATGCTCATTTTCTTAAATATGAACTCTGGGATATGTTTTATGACTAGCATTATAAGCATCCAGATGCTTTTTGTATAGAGAATATTTCTGCCTTTTTGTTGCGCGTTAAATATATCTTCTGCAATATCTTGAGGCTGTGCTGTAAGTTTTTCCGGCAGATCAAGATTTTCAGTCATTTTAGTGTTTACAAAGCCGGGTTTTACAGTGAGGACTTGTACGCCGCACTCATATAGTCTGTTTCTAAGACCGCTTAGATATGTTGAAAAAGCAGCTTTAGCACTTCCATAAATATAGTTAGCTTTTCTACCTCTATCTCCTGCAACAGAACTGACACCTACTATAAAACCTCTTCTGTGACTCTCAAAATCATTTGCTACTATGTTTAAGATACTTACCGCACCTGTATAGTTCACGTTGATGGTATTTAGAGTCTCGTTCCAATTTTTTTGTGCTGTTTTTTGCTCTGTCATGTAACCTGAGACTACGATAACGCCAAGAGGTTTCTCCTCAAGCTTTGTATAAAAATCTTCATGAGTGTCGTAAGCTGTTATATCAAACTCTTTTAGCTCTACTTTTACACCGCTTCTGACTTCAATATCTTGTTTTAAATCCCCTAAAGACTCACTCTCTCTTGCCGCTAGATAGAGGTTGTAGCCATTTTTGGCATAAGTTCTAGCCACCTCTTTTGCAATGTCGCTCTTAGCGCCTATTATTAGAACATAACTCATATTTGCACCCTTTTTGATTGTAATGAATGTAGTTTCTTATCCATGTTGTTCTCTCTTCTGTACTCTCTAAATTTCTCTATTTGAGGATAACCCTTCTCAAACGTCTCTTTGCTTACTCGCACATCTTTTGTGAGATATATACGACCGCCGAATTTGACTACTACCTCATCAAGAGCGCTAAGAAGTTCAAAAAGTCCATCTTCTATCTTAAAGTCAAGTGCTAAAGAGTAGCCCTCTATTGGGAAAGATAGGTAATTTTTGTTCTCCTTACCGTAGAGTTTTAAAACTGCTAAAAATGAGCCTTTTCCTGAGGCAGAAATCTTAGTAAGTATCTCTTTTAAACCCTCATAACTATGCTCTTTTGGCAGTATAAATTGGTACTGCGTAAAACCGCCTTTGCCGTAGATGCGGTTCCAATTTCCTATGGCATCAAGCGGATAGAAAAATGTATCAATACCTACTTTTTGTTTAGAGATGCCATCTTTTGCTTTTGCGTAGTAGAGCCAGTTAAAGGCTTTTACAGTGAGCTTGTTTAGGGCAAAGGAGGGAAAATTAAAGGGTATGCCAAGCTTCATTTTGCTTCTGTACTCAAGGTTTCCGTCATCAGCAAAATCACCTACCATAAGCAGACACTTCCCTAACTCCTCATCTTTTGCCAGACAATCTATCCATGCAACGGAGTAGGGCATCTCTTTGTGATTTTCAAAAGCCTCAAAAGTCTCTTTGAGGTTTTTTGTCTTTATGGTTGTCTGTTTTATAAACTGTGAGTTTATCTTCTTTAGCGATAGTTTTGCACTGAGTATTACGCCGGTTAGCCCCATTCCTCCGCAAGTTGCATAAAAGAGCTCATCCCCTTTTTTACAAACTTTTGTATCTCCGTTTGGCAACATAATTGTAAACTCTTCTACAGACTCGCTAAAACACCCCTCGATATGATGGTTTTTTCCATGCACATCACTTGCAATCGCTCCGCCGACAGTTATTAGTTTAGTTCCAGGAGTAACCTTTAAAAACCAGCCTCTCTTAACAACCGAGTCAACTATTTCGCTAAGAAGCACGCCTGCTTGACATGTCAAGATGCCGTTTTGCTCATCAAACTCTAAAAAATTGTTGTAGTTCTTGCAGTAGAGTATATTTTCGTTTATGGCGCTATCTCCGTAACTTCTGCCGTTTCCAAATGGTATAAACTCACTAGTGTTGTCAATATACTCATGTAAGCTCTTCGTATCTCTTAGAGAAAATTTTTGATTTTTGATTTTTGGGTACATTCCCCAGCTAATTAAACTCATAATTTAATCCTTAAATACAAATTTTTTATCTAAAAAATACTTCACGACATAACCGATGCTAAGACCCACTACCGCGCCGACATATTTGGCATTTTCGCTCTCATACATGTAGTCAAATCCAATCTCAAAGCCCCAGAAGATAAAAGTTGTGAAAACTCCCATGAGTGAGTAGAGAAAGAACTTCTTACCGTCATCTTTTTTGCTCTTTGGAGTGTGAAAAAAGATATATTTTTTATCCAAGATATATTTTAACACTAAACCTGCAACAGTTCCCATAAACATAGCAACATATAGCGACAATATACCATCATAAATCAAAAAACTAAGATATTGAAACATGATATTGACGACAGTCGATATCAGCGCAAAAACGGTATATTTAAAGGCAATCATATAAACTTTGTAATCCCTATAAAACTAATGAGCCACAGAATAATTGTCACTTTTAAAAACCTATCTTTTATTAAAATCTTTGTAGGACTTGCGCTATCTTGCTCCACAAAGGTTATCTGCATATACCTGAGAACTCCGAGGATAACAAAAAAAGATGTCAAATAGAGGTAGTTACTGTTGAGTCTCTGGGTGACTTCTGGGGAGATAGTGTACATTATGTAGCTAAGGATGACGACTCCTGCCATAAGTACCATCGAAGCGTTTACAAACTCAAGGTTATAGCCATCTATATTTTTTCTTGTCTCTTGACCGCCAAGTGATAGTAAAACATCGTCTCTTCTTTTTGCCAAAGCTAAAAATATCGCTAAAAGAAAAGTTAGCAGGATTATCCACATAGATAGCTCAACGTCAGTAACTACCGAGCCTGCAAAGAGTCTTAGCACAAAACCCGTTGCGATTATAAAAATATCTAAAATCGAGATGTGTTTTAGCTTTATGCTGTATAGAATGTTTAAGAAAAAATATATTAATAAAACTCCAAATAGTTCTATATTGAAGATAAAGGATAAAAAGAGCGATGTTGATGAGAGTAGAAACATCAAAATTATTGCACTCTTTTTAGAGATGCTTCCATTTGCTAGCGGTCTGTTTTTTTTAGTTGGATGAACCCTATCTTCTTCTATATCTAAGAGGTCGTTAAATATATATATGCTGCTTGCAGTAGCACTAAAGAGTAAGAAGGCAAAGAGGGTGTTTATGCAGTTTTGAGCATCAAAGAATGAGAGTGAAAAGAGTAGAGGCAGAAAAATAAATAGATTTTTTATATATTGATGGACTCTTAGCAGCTTGAAAATTTGACCCAAAAAGACAACCTTAACTTTTTAAGCCGATTATAACATTATAAGTATAAAATAAAAGGAAATATTACATATATGGAGAGAGATATGAGCAAAGTTTTAGTGCCGTTGGCAAATGGGTTTGAAGAGATAGAGGCGATAAATATTATAGATGTATTAAGAAGGGCAGAAATAGAGGTCATTATAGCTTCTTTGGATGATAAAAGTGCAGTTAAAGGTGCACACAACGTCACTGTTTTGGCAGATGCTAAGATAGAAGACGTTGATGTAGATTCTCTTGATATGATAGTCCTACCCGGAGGATGGGATGGAACGGTTGCTCTTCGTGATGATAAGCGTGTACAGGCTATACTCAAAGAGATGGATGAAAAAGGCAAAAATATAGGAGCTATCTGCGCCGCGCCGCTTGCTCTACATAAAGCGGGCGTGCTTAAACATAACTATACATGCTATCCGAGCATAGAGGAGCAGATTAGAGAGGATGGTTTTAGTGATAAGAAGATGGTAGTTGAGGATGGCAATGTTATGACATCACGCGGACCCGCAACGGCTATTTGTTTTGCGCTTGAGATTGTTAAAAAGCTAAAGGGGAATCAGAAGTATCTTGATGTTAAATCTGCTCTTTTGGCTGAGTACTGTAACTAACTCTTTTATGCTTTAGAGAGTTTTTTTAAAAACTAGGTTTTTAAGACTCCTCTCTTCATCTTGGCTTGCAAACTCTTTTGGATTTTCAAGACGCTCTATAAGTCTAAAATCGGGAGCAAACTCTTGTATAAGCTCTATCAAAAAAGTTGAGTCTAAATCAGGCGAGTTTAGGCAAGCTAGGAGTATGCAATCATCAGACGCAATATCCGGTAATTTTTTTATAATCTTCTCATAATCTTTTGTTGCCTCAAAGCTCCCTTTTTGAAAGGTCGGCGGGTCGATGATAATCAAATCAAAAGGTCCCTTTTTTTTGATGCGAGAGAACGATTTTAATATGTTGTATGGTAAAAAACTGACACCTTTTGTATCAATGTCATTTAGATGATGGTTTGAGCGTCCTACCGAGAGTGCGCTTTTGCTCATATCTATGTTTGAGACACTCTGTGCACCTCCAAGTTTTGCCGCAACGCTAAAAGCGCAAGTGTAAGAGAAGAGGTTTAGAACATTTTTATCTTTGGCGTTTTCTCTTACGAAATCTCTGCCGTTTTTCATGTCAGGAAAGTAGAGGCTGTTTTGGTTTGATAGAAGATTTAGTTTAAACTTTATACCGTTTTCAAGAGCAAAAAGATTCTCTTGAAGCTCCCCGATTAAAACTTCACTTAGAGATCCTTTTATGTATCTTCGTTGTACTACTAAAGTTGTGTGTCTTGAAGTTTTTACAAAATCCTTTAGCATCTCTAAAAGCGCATCTTCATTTGCTTCTTTAAAATATATAGCCACGCTGAGTATCTTATCTACCGAGTCTATTGTTAGATGCCTCCAACCTTCATATAAACCGCCTCTGCCATGAAAAATTCTCTTAAACTCATCTGTTAATCCATCCGAGTTTTTCTCAAGAAGAGTTTTTAATTTATCTATATCCATTTTATGCCTGATTTTTTTTGTATAATTTTAGCTATTAATGCACTAAAAGGCAAAACTTGAATACAAAAGTAGTTGTTATCGGCGGAGGTTACGGAGGGCTTAGGGCTGTTGAGTTTTTATCTAAAGATGCCGGTATAGACATCGTTCTAATTGATGAAAACCCATATCACTATCTTCAAACTGAAGCTTATGGATATATTGCAGGCAAATTTGATATGCATGACTTGGCAATTGACTTAAAAGAGTGGTGTGACGGCTTTGAAGGTAGGGTCAAGTTTATTCATGACAAAGTAGTAAGTGTTGATTTTGACAAAGAGTTAGTAAAGAGCGCTTCTTCTGTAATAGATTATGATTACCTAATCATAGCAACAGGTGCGAAAACAAACTTTTTTTCCTTTATAGAGGGGTTAAAAGAGCACAGCTATGGAGTAAAAAATCTTCATAGAGCTTTTAATTTTAGAGTTGAATTTGAAAATCTAATATATAAAAAACTGCAAAATACAAAAGAGAGCGAAGATATAAACTTAGTCATAGGCGGGGCAGGATTAAGCGGTGTAGAAGTTGCAGCTGAGATGGCACATGTGATAGAGGAGTATAAAAAAACTATCGGAGATAGGGTAAAAAGCATAAAAATCTATCTCATAGATGCGAGTAAAACTATTTTACCCGGCATGAGCGAGTTTATTATAAAAAATACCCAAAAAAGGTTAGAGTCTTTAGATGTAAATATCTTAACTGAGACTTTTATAGATAGGATGGATGAGAGTTATATCTACTTTAAAGACTCTCAAAAACTAAAATATCACTCTATGATTTTTACAGGCGGTATAAAAGCATCAGATTTAAACGACTCGCTGGATGTAGAGAAAAACAGCATCTCTCAGTTTATTCCAAATAGAGATCTAAGTATAGATACACGAGGAAATGTCTTTGCAGTAGGGGATTGCGTTGAAATAAAAGATGCAAAAGGAGAGATACTTCCTCCTACGGCGCAGAGTGCTGAGAGAAGTGCAGAGTATGCGGCAGAAGCTATAATAAGTAAAATAAACAAAAAGAGAGTCAAGCCGTTTGATGCAAGTATGCTTGGGATTTTTATAGCCTTAGGTGGAAAATACTCTGTTGGCGAGTTGTTTGGTTTTATAAAAGTGAGTGGATACGTGGCATATCTTCTAAAAAAGGCTATTACGAAGGTTTACTATTTTGGACTTCGCCTTCGCATAAACGCGGGATATAAAAATAGAATAAAAAAGGAGAGGTGAGGCTACACCTTCTCCCAAAAAGTCCCCTGCGCAGTATCCATTATGCTAACACCAAAGGCTAAAATCTCATCACGGAGTTTGTCCGAACTTGCGAAATCTTTTGCTTTTTTTGCTTCATCTCTTTTTTGGATTAACATATCGATTTTAGCTT